>ERZ1047821.8-NODE-8-length-208474-cov-16.194901_pt1 | contig 208474 bp, 164 predicted proteins | sample MGYA00383096_ERZ1047821 | MGnify/ENA primary metagenome ERZ1047821 (study PRJEB29581, sample SAMEA5548366) | metagenome | biome: marine; feature: coastal; material: water | depth 25 m | study: Short-term variability in the microbial, nano- and picoplankton... | reverse complement strand
GATCATTGGATTCAAAATGGCAATATTCCAAGGGTAGAACAGATAAGGGAGTATTCTGTATCAGATCATTAATAACATAAGCATTCTCTACCTCGGCAAGACCTACCAATAATATGTCATGCCACTCTCCCACTGCTACAATTGTCTTATAAATTGAGTTTCTTTTCCTTAGAAATTTCCCATATGTCCACCTAAGGTTTCCTTCGTTTGTGAACTCGTTATACTCTCTTGTGGAGTCCACATTATTGTCAAAGTAATTTTCCACGTTATAAAATACAGCCCTAAGGGTTTTAGTATTTTGAGAATATAGTTCAGAAATAACAAATAACAGAAGTATAATTGGGGCTAATTTTCTCAATTGGGGTTGTTTAATCCCAAAGCTAGCAATAAATTAGGTTTGCCCATGAAAGTAATTCAAAGCAACAAGTTATTTAATCATGGTATTGTAATTACTCGTACCTAAGCGATTCTATGGGGTCGAGGCTAGCTGCTTTATTGGCAGGTATTATCCCTGATAAAAGGGCTACTACAAAACACAATCCCAAACCAAGCACTATCCACAACCAAGGAACTATGAATGCGCTTTCTGTTATTGCGCTTACACCATTTCCAATCATTATTCCTGCTATAACACCAAGAACTCCTCCTATCTGAGCTATAACAACTGCTTCGACTAAAAACTGGTTTCGTATGGTACGACTGGTCGCTCCAATGGCTTTGCGGATTCCTATTTCTCGTGTTCTTTCTGTTACTGATACGAGCATGATATTCATCAAACCAATTGCAGCACCCAATAGGGTTATAAAACCTATAACAGTAGCACCAATTTGTATTTTAGATGTTAGCCCTATTAGCATACTGGATAAATTATCACTTTTTATGATTGAGAAGGAATCGTCTTCACCAAGTTTATCATCTCTTATCCTCCTAAAAACTCCGGTTGCTTCACCAGTTGCAGCATCCATCTGCGTTTGATTTTTAACCATAACGCTTATCTTGTAGTTCATATTGGGTCTGGAAAAATACTGCCTTACGTTACCCAGTGGTGCCAAACAGCTTCTGTCGCCATTAAAGCCGATGCTCGAGCCCCGTTCCTTTGTTACTCCAATTATTTTGTATTTACCTGCTCCAATTGAAATCACCTTATCAATGGGATCCTCATTTTTTTCAAATAATTTTGAAGCTATTTCACTACCAATTATAACAACATGGTTTCCCTGCCGGATTTCCTCCGAATTAAAATTCCTACCCTTCTCCAACTCCAAGCCTGCGGTTGACATATAATTACCATCAACACCCATAATCTGTATGTTAGGATTTGTTTTCTCTGATTCATACTTAATGGTGGCAATACTTGTTCCGTAAATATATACTGAAGTTACGGCAGGAAAGTCATAATCTTCCTTGAAGCTCATTGCCTGGTTATAATCTATCCTTTCGAACCTCTTTGTTTTATTTCCGTTACCACCAATATTCACTCTAAGCTCTCGGTTTTGAACATTGAATGTATTTGAGCCCATCATGGCAAAATTGTCGTTTAGAAAGTACTCCACAGCATCAATGGCAGTTAATATGCCAACAAGAGACATAATACCAAATGCTATTATCATAACTGTGAGAATAGTTCTTAGCAGGTGACTCCTTATGGAGGTGAGAGACATTAATATGTTCTCTTTTATGAGTTTGTAGTTAGTCATAATTATCAATCAAGTTTTGTTCCGTAAGCCAAATCACCTGCATCACCTAGCCCTGGGACAATATACCCCTTGGCAGTAAGTTCGGCATCAATGGCACCAATCCATATGGTTGGTTTATACAACGAAAAATTTCTTTTAATTAATGATATACCTTCTTCGCATGCCAGCAAACAAACAATGTGCAAGCTCTTGGGCACACCATTTTGCAATAGTGCTTTAATGGTTGCATTCATTGATCCACCGGTTGCCAACATTGGGTCGGTAATGATTAGGTTTCTATCTGCAACGGAAGGTGTTGATATATAATCCATTTTGATTATAAAGTCTTCATTTTTTTTATACTTCCTGTAGGCACTTACAAAAGCATTATCAGCATTATCAAAGTAATTGAGTAATCCCTGATGCATAGGCATCCCTGCCCTTAGAATGGTAGCCATCAAGGGCTTTTCTTTCAATACATTCATCTTTGATATACCAAGAGGTGTTACAATATCCTTTTCCTGATATTCAAGTACCTTACTGATTTCATAGGCAAATATTTCACCAACGCGCTCAAGGTTTCTTCTAAACCTTTGGCTATCTTTTTGCACATCAGAATCTCTGAGTTCCGACAAAAATTGGTTGAATACTGAGTTATTAAGACCTAATTCTCTAACCATGTCCATGTTTTTTACAAAAATAAGTGAAATCCAGAAGAATAATAAAAATAAGGGTTAATTTTATTTGACTCATGAAACCTTCTTTTCAATGAATAAATCCTGATTACTATTTTCAATATAATTACACATAAACTTATCTGCCTGTTAACTTTAACAAGGTTTTTAAAATTGTGTTTAATTTGTTAATCTGAATATTTTGATATACGGATTTAACTGCACCAAACCCCTTATAAAACCTTGCAAGATTTGGATCATTGGAACCTTCAAAGTCAAGAATCCTGAATCCTGGTGCATTTTCTTTTATTATCTCATCAATTAAAAAGGGCATACCTCCCAGTTCTTTTCCCAAGATGCTATTACCAGAGAACAAGAAAACCAATCTGTTGGGGGTTTTAAGAAAAAAAGCAGCGGCACATAACTCATTACTATCCGAATAAATACCATGGCTAACACCCACTCCCTTGTAAATGCATACATACATGAGCCTCTTCAATATCAGGTAGTGCTCTTCCGTCCATTTACCAATTTCCTTGCCTTTGTTATCTCTAAATAATTCGATTATATCCTCGGGTTTAACTCCCTTCATTTTTACCAAATTGTTTTTATTGGACTTTTTTAGATTCCGCTTGGTATTTGTTGAGTATCCATTATAGATTTTATCATAATCAGATATGAGATCCAGCAGGTAATTATCATTATTGTTAGTATGATATTCCTTTGGGTTTAAGGTATTGAAGTGATTGAGGTTGTAATTAATAACTTTAATATCTTTTGGTATTGCGGCAATGAATTTGTTAACTATTTCGGGATTTATTTCATTCTTGGAAAACACACCTAGCTGCTGAGCAAAAAACGGCTGATAGCAATAGGTAATGCCATACTTTTTACGAACCGGCAGTGGCATTACTCTTTCATAATCACCCTCCACCAATGCCGCCCATTCTTCATGAATTATATCGAGATACCAAGAATATGCATAGGGCAAACTGTTGACAGAATTGAGAATACAATAATCCCACTTATCGGTGTCAATTTCGTTGTATTTAATATATTTTATCAAATTATAGTAACAATTATTCCGTTGCCATTTTTAGCATCTCCTCATAAACCTTTCGCCATCCCTTCCATCGTTTTTCATCGCTCAGAGGTTCGTTATGCCAAAGAGATGAAAAGGTTCCATCAACTTTTTTAACCTCATCAATCAGTTTTTTTATCTCCTCTATTGCTTCATCAGGAGTGAGTTCCATATAGTCACGCAGAGTACCATCCATAACAGCAAACGGGTGGATACGCAGTTTAGTTTCTGCTTCAATATCCAAATCATAAAAATTATATGGGTCACATATACCAGCTCTAAAACCTGGCAATGATGCATAGCCCATGGAATAATCATCGGTTATATCTTCCTCAATGAGATTTCTGTAGGTTACTGGTAATACCAATTTTAAAAAATGCTGCCTGCTTTGGGTAATATCTTTATTTACAACCTCCTCTAGGTTACGAATTTCCTTGTGCAATAGTTCTGGATTTTCATTGGAATAATATGAGGGATGGATACCTATTTGAGCATAGTCACCCATTTTTTTTACCAAAAATCTATAGGTACGATTCCTTGTGTTTATATTCTTGTCAAATTGTCCATATAGACCAAAAAGAAAAAAGTAAATGGGTTTCAGGTTATACTTTCTCTGATATTCTATTTGAAGGTCATAGGTATCGAAGGGATCCTTGAAACCTGAAAATAGAACTCTACTTCGCTGAATTACCTCTGACCAGTTAAGATTTTTAAGGGACATGAAGTAGCCACCTATGGATCTTACCAAACCTTTCTGAGCGTATGCAAATGCTGAATCAATATCATATGTGGGAACAAACTTGAATGTTCTCTTGGGAAATACAAAGTCTGGATATTTGTTGAGTATAATATCCCTTACAATGTTGGCCCAGATATTAACTATGGGCTTGTTAAGGAAATTTAATTCATGACTAACACTTAATTTCGCTGTAAACCTACCATGTCTATCCGGCACATAGGGTTGATATTCCTCATATCGTGAGACCACATAGAATATTGCCGAAAATACATCAAAGGGTAAAACAGAGTTGCTGTCATAAACAGGAAACAGAGCGTTATTACCTTCATACTCTACGTAATCAGTATCAATATTTTCTATTCCCCTATGAAATAGCAAGTCCGATGATCGGAAAAATAAATCGTCGGAATGGGGCTTATCAGAATAAACAAACTTAGCTCTATCTGAAGACAAGAATTCATCCAAATCAGATGTAACATCACAATTGACCTTGAGAATATCCTTAAATACCAGGCTAAATACATACTTTATCCTGGTGGTTTTTTTGGGGACGAAAACTAATACTTCTTCCATTTTATCAAAAATACTATAAATACATAAACTCTTCTAAAAACAAAGTATTGTGATAACGGACACATTAAATTATCCATTGCAAATCTAATAATGATTTTATAAATGTAATATCATAATCTGGTTTATGTAATCAAAATTTAATCCGCTCAGTTACCGACAAATGAATATAATTTTAAAAGAGTTATCAATAATTATTCAGATAGATATTTTCAAAAGTGATAAATAACTATTTTTGAATTCACAATTTTACATTTATGGATAATTTCATTGTTTCTGCCAGAAAGTATCGTCCTGCTACCTTTCATCAGGTTGTAGGTCAAAAATCTATTACCGCTACTCTACAAAATGCAATAAAGAACAACCATCTGGCACAGGCTTTTCTTTTCACTGGTCCGCGTGGTGTGGGCAAAACCACATGTGCACGTATTCTGGCTAAAACCATAAATTGTGAGAATCTAACACCTGAGATTGAGCCATGTGACAAATGTGAATCTTGTATTTCATTCAATAACAATGCTTCCTTTAATATCCATGAGTTGGATGCTGCATCCAACAATTCGGTTGACGACATAAGACATTTGGTGGAGCAGGTGAGGATACCACCACAGGTTGGTAGTTACAAGGTATACATTATCGATGAGGTTCATATGTTATCTCAAGCTGCTTTTAATGCATTTCTAAAGACTCTTGAGGAACCACCTTCCTATGCAAAGTTTATTCTAGCAACAACAGAAAAACATAAAATAATACCCACAATTCTATCGCGATGTCAAATTTTTGATTTCAAGAGGATAATGGTTGAAGATATTTCTGATTACCTGGGTTATGTTGCAGAAAGCGAGGGTATAGATACTGAAATAGAAGCACGACATATAATTGCTCAGAAATCCGATGGCGCAATGCGTGATGCTCTGAGTACCTTTGATCAAATTGTAAGTTACAGTGGTAATCAGGTTACCTATAAAAATGTAATCGAAAACCTAAATATCCTTGATTATGAATATTACTTCAAGGTAACTGGATTTATTCTTGAAAATAATATTGCGGATCTGTTGCTTATTTTCAATGAAATAATTGAAAATGGGTTTGATGGGCAGCAATTTATCGTAGGGCTTGCTGAGCATATGCGTACTTTACTGGTATTAAAAAACCCCTCTACCATTAAGTTAATGCATGCCAGTGGATCACTAAAAGAGAAATACCTTGAGCAATCTTCAGCTTGTTCCGTTGATTTTTTATTGGAGGCGCTGCAGGTTACCAATAAATATGATCTCAATTATAAGGGAAGCAGCAATAAAAAACTCCATATCGAGATAGCTCTGTTGGATTTGTGTGGCCTTTCTGGAATCCCTAATCCAGAGCACGCCCACCAGCCTATTATAAAACAATCAATCCCAGCACCCCCCAAAATAGAGGAGAAGCCAAAAGAAGCAACTACGCCCATAGCAAAGAAAACGGAGCCTATGGTTACTAAAACTGAGGAGGCTAAACTTGAAGTAAGAGAAGTTAAGGAAATAAAAGCTGAGGAAAGTAAGCCAGAAGAGATTAAAGAGGAAATCAAAAATGAAGAAAAGACTGAGCAAAAAAAGGAAACAAAAAGTCCTCCTAGCAAACCCCAGGTAACGGCAAGGGATACTGGAAATGGCAGAACAATTAAAAACATATCCATAAAGCAGAGTTTGCAATCCCTAAGAGATAGTAAAGACAGTGATGGCGATCAGCCAGAAGAAGTTATCGTAAATGTATTTGATCAGCAAAAGCTTTCTGAGACATGGAAATCATTCGTGGAGAGTTATGTGAATAAATCCCCAAGCTTTAGCAATGCCATTGCAAAATATGATCCCGTTTTAAAGGAAAATTATGTTGTTGAGTACAAGGTTGACTCTCAGATTATTTCAAAGGACTTACTTTCTGTAACCTCTCTCCTGGAATTTCTAAAAACAAATTTGAATAATAACCAGATTACCTTAAACCCTGTTTTCCCTGAAAAATCTGAACAAAAGAAATCATATACGGATAGGGAAAAGTTTGATGAACTATCAGAAAAGCACCCAGGAGTATTAAAGTTAAAGGATCAGCTGAATCTTGAAATTGAATTCTGATATTATTGATAATCTGACTTTATAATTCGGTCAAATATCCAACCTTGCAATTCTTATAGCAATCATCATTTACTGTTTTAATTAATCCAATCATGGTTTGCATTGGCCCTCTGGTAACTGCTAAATTAATAAACCAACTGGGGATCCTTCCGCCAAGGTCTACTGTTAACTCGAAGGTAATATCAACGGTTCCATCTTTGTGAGGTATAAGCAGCCATTTTGAGTGCACAAATTCCACCCGTATGCAGTCATCAACTTCTGGAATATAATCAGGTACACCCACTGAAATTATTTGTACACTTTGGTCAAAATTATCCTGTGTAATTGATACCCTTGTTACAAAATCACGATCCGATATGGGCCATGGAGGATCTGACATTCCATAAAATATCCAATTCTGTTGGTTTATGGTATCTAGGGTTTGTGATTTACTATTTAAATAAACCCATTCTGGGTGTCGAGGTGCATCCTTAATTATAGATACCAATTCGGAGAGAGATGTAATGGCAGTGGTTTCAACCTTTACACTTTTAATCTTTGTATTCGGAAGTTTCTTTACGTATGCTTTTATATCACCCTGGGTTTTGACTAATTTCCATTCATAGTCGCTCTGGGAGTAGCAAAAACCTGATATTAATACCAGGCACAATAAAGTAGATAAAATCCTTTTTAAGATCATAAACAGGGGGCAAAGATATAATTATTTAGATGTGTTGGAATCTAAGGTATTGTAAGTGAACTTATTTATAATGCATAAATTATTATGACAATTATATAAATATAAATGATTAATCTCACTAGCCAAACATCTTCTTTTGTATTATACTGAATGTTTAACCGAAAACATGCTTTACCATTCCGCCATCGTGAGTTATGGTTTGTCCGGTAACATACCTAGCCAAAGGAGATAAAATCCAACATGCTAACCCTGCCATTTCTTCTGGTTTTCCCATTTTACCTACGGGTATTTCTTTTTCGAATAGCTCCTTTGCCTCATTCTTTGTTATGTTTTCCAATTCTGCTTTTTTTGCAAAAAGTCTTTCCATGGCAGCGGTTGAGTGATATCCGGGTGCAAGTATGTTAACAGTAATGCCATTGCCTGCTATCTCCTGAGATAGAGTTTTTGCAAAACCTACGATGGCTGGTCTGAGGGAGTTACTTAGCACAAGGTTTGCCACTGGTTCTTTAACAGAAACACTTTCGATGAATAATAACCTACCCACATTTTGGTTCTTCATATGTGGTAATATTTTATAAACGAAGTTTATCTTCCACCTAACAATATTATACCATGCATCATCCCACATTTCCATGGTTACACCACTTATGTTTCCAGCTGGTGGACCAGATGCATTAAAAACTACACCATAGATTTTATCTTTCTTTGCATATTCCAGAGCCATATCCTGAATTTTATCATCCATTATATCTCCACATATGTATTCTATCCTGTCAGGAAATTTTTCCTTGAGTGATATTAATTTACTCTCTGTTCTGCTTATTGCAAGAACATTAGCACCATTTTCTGCAAGCTGCTCAGATATTGCTCTTCCAAAACCAGCACCTGCTCCGCCTACAACGTACGTCTTATTTTCTATATCTAATTCCATTGATAAATATTTAACCAGAACCCAAAGGTAATATCAATTAAAATAACCATGAAACAAATCAAGAAAATATTATTGAAATAGAAACGAGCATATAATTCAATTATTAGTTATAACCTACGGCCATCCAAAGCAATATTTAACTAATTTTGCCAGCCATTATTTGTTATGAAATTGAGAAAAAATCAATTAATATCTGGAACGATAGCCATTAGTATATCAGCAATACTTTGGGGCTTTGATGGTGTGGTTCTTACACCACGACTTTACAATTTAGATGTGGGATGGGTAGTCTTTGTATTACATGTAATCCCATTCCTAATAATGAATTTATTTCTGTTTAGAGAATACACAAATCTGAAGACCTTCATAAAACAAGATTATATCTTATTTACTCTTGTTGGCATCTTTGGTGGTGCACTTGGTACCATATCAATTGTAAAAGCATTATTTCTGGTGAACTTCCATCAACTTTCTGTGGTTGTTTTGCTGCAAAAATTACAACCAATATTTGCAATCATTCTGGCTGCTATTCTACTCAAGGAGAAGATCAAAAAGGATTTTATAATTTGGGCAGGCATTGCAATTGTTGCTAGTTATTTTTTAACTTTTGGCTTTTCAATCCCATTTGCTTCATTAAACGATAACACGTTTATGGCAGCCATGTTTGCCATACTTGCGGCATTTTCATTTGGTAGTAGTACCGTGTTCTCCAAAAAAATACTTCTTCAGCATAATTTCGTTACTGCAACATTTTATAGGTATGGGTTTACCAGTTTGATAATGTTAGCATACGTTATCATTACAGGCTCTTTATCTCAGTTTGAGTTAACTACCGATGTTAATTGGTTATACTTCTTTATCATAGGAACAACAACAGGTTCAGGCGCCATTTTCATATATTATTATGGACTTCGCAGGGTAAAGGCTATTCTTGCAACAATAAGTGAACTATTTTTTCCAATCTCTGCAATTTTATTTGATTATATTTTTAACGGTAGTATTCTCTCTCCAATTCAGATAGTTAGTGCTGCCATTATGGTTTTTGCCATAATAAAACTAAACTCTAAGTAAAGTTTATTTGTCAAATCCCTTTATTTTCAATATCTTTAGATACTCAAACTAAAAAAACAATCATGGCTGACGATATTAAATTAGTTTACACTGGAACACGAGTAGAAAGTATGTTTTTGGAAGAACTCCTAGAAGAGAATAAAATTGGTGTAATTAGGCGAGATACACTATCATCAAGTGTTCAAGCTGGATGGGCAGATGGCTCACCTGAAGATTCTGCTAGGTTATTTGTTGAAGTTGAAAACCTAGAAAGAGCAAAGGCACTACTAGAGGAATATTTTAAAACCAGAGATTCTGAATAATACATGTAATCATCATGGGTTCTCCATTATTAAAGTATTACATAGGAGATAATAAATTACTGAAAAACTCCACTTTCAGTGCCAGTAAATTTCCCAATGGTAAAATACTTTACGAGGTTATCCGAGTAATTGATGGCGTACCAATTTTTCTAGAAGAACATATTTCACGGTTATTAACATCCGTAGCTGAATCAAGATCTACCTCCGCCATTGATAGAGTTACCATGGCCAAAACCCTGCATCTGCTAATAAGTCGAAATAAATTATCCAATGGAAACATAAGGTTTCAGATAATAGTATCGGATTCAACAAATATGTTTTTTGCATGGATTGTACCCCACAAATATCCCAGCAAGGAATTATACGACTTGGGTGTTAAAACAAAAACCATTAACATCGAGAGAATAAATCCAAATATAAAAGCCCTTAATAGTAAACTTAGGAGGCAATTGGATAAAATACGCAACAAAGATCGTCTTTACGAACTATTGCTGATTGATGGAAATATGAATGTAACAGAAGGGTCTAAGTCAAACATCTTCTTCATCAAAGGCAGAACCCTTTACTCACCTCCTCTAAAACAAGTATTGCCTGGAATAACAAGAAAGATGATCATAAAAATTGCCAAAGAAAATGGCATAGATTTTATTGAGAGTGTAATTAAACTGGATGACTTGGAAAGCTTTGATTCTGTGTTTTTATCGGGGACATCACCCAAAATACTGCCAATAAACCGAATCAACAACATGTCTTTTCAAACTAAAAATGATATCATATCATTAATTAGCAAATCCTACAACAATATCTTAAATGAATATGTAATTTCATTCAAATGGACTAATTATGAATGAATAAGATGAGTTTACGACTTTTGCAGTTCATTTTTTTCTAATTTTACTCCTTGTTCACATAGCTATGGCGACATTAAAACCAAAATATTTATTTCTTCATATTGTTACATTGTGTTTGGTAATGGTTATTCCTCAATTTGCAGGGGCACAAAATAAAATACCTGATGACTTTTGCCTAAGCAATGATGAGTTTAATCTCTTTGATGCCATAAACCAAATAAGAGTTGACTATGACAAAAATCCGGTGGAGCTATCGGCATCCTTGTCATATGTTGCAAGTTTACATGTGGATGATCTTTATAATAACCATCCGGATACTAGCATCTGTAATACTTCAAGCTGGTCAGACAAGGGAAACTGGACCCCATGCTGTCATAATTCATATGTTTACGATCCCGATTGCATGTGGGAAAAACCCAATGAACTTACCCCCTATCGCTATAGAGGTTATGAACTTGTTACCTTCTTTGGTGACGATTTTAATAATGACAGTATAATTAATATCTGGGCAGACTCCAAAGAGGTTATTGATATGATAATAACAAGGGGTAGCTACGAAAAGAAAAAGTGGGTATGTGGAGGACTGGCAATTGGCACAAACTATGTATCATTATGGTTTGGACAGAGGGCTGATTCTCAGGATAGCCCCAAGATTTGCGAAGATGAAGTCAGAGATACCATTGCCATGGCAATCGACAGCATATCAAAACCCGACGAATACTATTTAATATTTGGAAGTTTCAATGATATTCATAGTGCTAAAGAGGCACTGAGAAAGGCTAGAAATGATAACTTTATAAATGCTAATCTAATAAACGAAAACAATAGGTTTAGACTTTATTTGAGCAAATTCGATAATCTAAAAGAAGCCATGTATGCCAAGCAGCAGTTACAATTTAACTATAGAGATGCTTGGATCTTAAAGGACTGACATGGAAAGTATCCTTAGCTATACTGTAATCATATTGGTAATAGTAATATCAATTTACATTTACAACATAAGAAAAAAGCAATCGAGAATATTTTCACTATCAGAGCAAAACTTTCCTTCCAATATATTTTATGTGAAAATTGTAAAATTAAATGGAGTTATAACAAGCATCTTAATTGAAATATACGCTCTGAAAGACATGAATATCACGAGTGTAAGGGCTGAGCTAATAACGGGGAAAAGAGTGTTTAATTATTATGACATTAGTGGGTTATGTAATAACCTGGATTTACCCTTGGATTTAACGGCATCGCATTCCTGTAAAATCGAAATACCATTCACTGACTTCAAGAAAATGATGAATGATGGAGAATTACCATTTAGAACTTTTAGGTTTGTTATAAATGATGATAGGAATAACCCATTCAAGTCTCACGAATTGGGATTTAATAGCAAATGGATAATATACAGGCCAGATACGGGAAGTTATAATTAATGTTCGTTTATCATTTCTCTGGCAACATTCATGGCCGTTTCAGTAACTCTTTCGCTACTAAGCATGGTTGCCAATTCCTCAACCCTACCCTCTTCGGATAACATTTCAATTGTTGTATTTGTGGAATCGTCATTCAAAACCTTAAATACCTTGTAGTGATTCTTGGCTTTGGAGGCTATCTGAGGTAGGTGAGTTATGGTTATTATCTGATGTTTATTGGCCATTTCTTTCATTATCTTTCCTACTTTACCAGCAATGTCACCTGAAACACCAGAATCTATTTCATCAAATATTACAGTTGGCAACATCTGTTTTTGATTGATTAATGATTTTATGGCTAACATTAATCTGGATAATTCTCCGCCAGAAGCTATTTTGCTGATCTCACCAGGTTCAACTCCTTTGTTTGCATTAAAGAGTAACTGAACATTATCTCTTCCTGTGGATGTGAATTTATCCTTTTTTGATATGTGGACAACGAAATTTGAATCTTGCATACCAAGTTGCCTTAATTTTTGCAGCACAGAACTTGCAAAGTCCTTGGCACCTTCATGCCGTTTGGTGGACAGTTTATTGGATAACAATGTCAGCTGCTTCTCCAAAGACAAAATTTTGGATTCAGCTGCATTAATGTCATCATCAACGCTTTCAATTCCTTGAAGCTTGTCATCAAAATCATCACGTACCTCTATTAAATCATCAACTGATACCACATGATGTTTCTTTAACAGTGAGTAAATACTACCTAAGCTATCATTTATATTTTGCAGTTCGGACGGATCAAAATCATCATTGGATGACATTGAGTTTATATCAGAACCGATGTCTTCCAGTTCAATTAAAATACTATTTATACGGTCAGCAAGATCAGTATTGCCAGGTAAGTAGTCTTTAGCATTATCCAATACACGTTTTAACTTGGAAATATTGTTTAGTAGAGATGATTCTCCATCATTTAGAAGATATTCGGCCTCTGAAACGGCTAATTTTATATCCTCTGAATGTTCCAATACCTTTGCACGATTCTCCAAATCCTGAATAACATCTGGGTCCAAGTTGTGTGAATTTAATTCCTCAAGTTGAAATTTGATATAATCCTCATCTCTGGATGACTTTTGACTTAAATCCTTAAGTTCTAATAGCCTATGGTTTAGAGCCTGATATTCTTCAAAAACATCCCTATAATCCAAATTCAGCTCTGTATTTTTAACAAAATCATCCAATATTTCTAGTTGAAATAATGAATCCGTTAATTCTAAAGTTTGATGCTGACTATGGATATTTACAAACCGATTACCCAGATAACCTAGCATCTTAAGGTTTACGGGTGTATCATTAACAAATGCCCTTGATTTACCAGAAGGAAGCAACTCGCGCCTCAATATTGTTTCTGCCTCAAGGTCTAAGTCATTTTTTAAGAAGTAATCTGAAAGTTGAAGGCCTCCATTATCAAAAACACCTTCAATTATACATTTTGAATTCTGATTTTTAATATTGTTCAAATCAGCTCTATTTCCTAGAATCAATGAAAGAGCACCTAATATTATGGATTTACCAGCCCCAGTTTCTCCAGTAATTGCAGAGAACCCGTCTGAGAAATCTATTTCCAGATGATCTATTAATGCATAATTTGTTATTGATAAATACTTTAACATTTGGAGTATACCTTATCGAAAAGATACAAATTTAACAAAACAAAATTTAAAATATACAGTTTTGGGGCAAGGTAATTATTCAAACTTATATTTCACCGCTAATTCCCTGAAATCATCACCCCTGTGTTCAAAGTTTTTAAATTGGTCATAACTGGCAGCTGCTGGCGACAGAAGGCACACATCATCATAAACACCATGTTTACTTATTATTTCAAATACCTGTGCCATATCCTTTGCAAAAGATAATTTAGATAATACCTTATCAGACATAACTCTTTTCATCCTATGGCCTGCATCACCCAGTAGTATCAATACTCTAACCTCTGAATTTTCCAAATAATTACATAACTTGGCATAGTCCAAGCCCCTATCGTAGCCACCTAGAATTAAAATATCCACATCTCCGTTCATGGCCTCCATTGCTGCAATTGTAGATTCTGGTATTGTAGAGATACTATCATTAATAAAAGTAATTCCACCATACTTTCCAATTACTTCAAGCCTATGAGGTAACCCTTCAAAGGATTTAAGTGCAAGCACAGCATCAGTTCTATTAATCCCCATGTTAGCAACTGCAGAGATAGCTATTTCCGAATTTAACTTATTGTGATTGCCCAAAAGTGGATATACCAATTCCGAATCAATGTTTGAAATATCAATACAAAATAATTCAGCGTTAATATTTGTGATATTATTCATTATCTGACTACCAATTATAAGTTTATCGTTGGGGTTCTGGAATTTATAAATATTGTGTTTTGCATTCTCATAATCTACTTCATCATCAAAGTAATCAAGATGCTCGGGAAAAATATTAAGTAAAACTGCAATGTGAGGAGACTTGTGAACATATTCAAGTTGATGTGCAGATAATTCATACACCACAATTGTATCACTGGATATATTGTTTATCATTTCAAAGGCAGGAACGCCAATATTACCTATTAAAATGGACTTCTTACCACATTTATTCAAAATATGATTTATTAAACTCGATGTGGTGCTTTTACCTTTGGTACCTGTTACTCCAATGGTTTGACCATAAAAGGCAGCTAAAAAAAGATCTGTTTGTGATGTAATCTTACTTAATATGCTATTATCAAGGTTGGGCAATTTAACTCCTGGAGATTTAATGATTAAGTCATAATCTTTCAATGCTAATAGATACTTATCCCCAAGGTGCAATTGGATGTTAACATCGTTTTTTAATGTGATATCATCTTTCAAAGAAATATTTCCGTCAGCAATACCCACAGTCAAATTGGGGTATAATGCCCTGAGAGTTGCAAAGGATGATCCTCCCTCCTTGCCATAACCCAGTATTAAGACATTTGTCTTTTTATCCAAAATATTTTTGAAAGGATTAACCATTGAGAGCATCCTTTAAGATATTATCAAAATTATGTGGAAGTAAATTTTCCGAATTATAACCTGTTAAAAGTTTTCCGAAGCTATCACTCTCTTTCAATTTACGCGCAGAATTATAAACAATATTGTCAAATCCTACGCCGGCAGATATTGCAGCAATGACCTCCTCTGGGGTACCCACACATTCGAAAGGTTTAACCTCTGCTATTCCTGTTAACTCCCTAAATATTGAATCCAAGGAATTATCTTTTAACATATTGGCGCCAAATATTTCTATGAGTATTTTTTCGTCAACAAAAGGACCAAGTAAAATATATGTAAAAAGACATTTGGGGCATTTTCCACACCAAACATCTTTTTTACTTCCAACATTACAACTTCTAAACGTAGCAAAGTGTTGATTAAACTTTGAAAAAAGCTTTGCTATCTGAAGTTCATTGATAGGTCGTAGAAAGCTAAAATAATGCATATCTTGAAGTAAGAATTTCTTGGAATATTCGTGGAAATCCTTCTCAAACTCAAAGCTCTTTGAATATTGATGGTTTATCATGGATCCAGGCACTGTGCTTTCATTGGCGCTACTTTCATTAGACAAAGCGACATTAGAAATACCCGTAAGAAACGATACAGTAGCACTTGTGAATGCTACCATTGCAGAAAATGGAGTGTGGCCATTCAGATATCCCTTATTATTTAAATCAATCAGCTTTTTATCTATGGTTCTTTCAACAACTATACAATCATTTTTAGTAAATCCTGCTACCTCTATTGTTCTCCAGCTTGCCTCTCGAGGGTTAACAAAGAATGGAATAACACCCATTCCTTTTTCTTTTAACAACTCCAGTGTTACTATTGAGTCTTTTCCACCGCCCACAGGAACAATAACCTTGTTGTTACTTAGTTCCTTAGCTGCGGGATTAAGTTTTTTACCATGTGTGGTAATATACATGAATGAATTCTCCTCAACTGAAATCCCATTAAGGTAAAAGAACTCACCCAAACCATGAAAATATAACTTCTTCCAAAATTCTATTTGCTCATTGGATAGGTAATTAGGTTTTACAATTACCTTTTTTGGACATGCCGCTTTCCAATAACTAATGAGCTCCACCATACCCATCTGAAAAACAAAGTTGTTTAAATTATGTTTATTAATGGAACTGTAATTAATGTGTTTTGATGGCAAAAACCTTAATTTGGGGTTAAAATTGACCTTGTCAGCCAGGTTAAAGGAGTATTTAATTTCAAGACAATCATCAATTATTTTAAAATCATAACCTTCAAATGTGAAAAATTTATTATCATTACGGAGATTATAAAATAATTTACTGTTGGTTTTCGTTTTCAATGGTATAACAGATTGATTTATCCAATATGGAGGTAAAAATAGTTGATTTATTATAAAGTTTAGTTATAAATGAGTGGAGTTGACAAATTCATAAAAGTAAGTACCAACAATTTAAAGCCAGCAAAAGGCAGATTATTGTTATCTGAGCCATTTATGGGTGATTATTATTTTGGAAGATCCGTGGTTCTTCTTGCTGAGCATAATGAAGAAGGTTCATTTGGTTTGGTATTAAATAAACCTTTCGAACAACCTTTCAATGAAGTAGTGAAAGACTTCCCCGAATTTAATGGTCCTTTATTTGTTGGTGGACCTGTTGAAACAGATAGCCTATTTTATGTTCACACCAAAGGCGACATCATTGAAGGATCATTGGAAATCGGAAATGGATTATATTGGGGTGGAGATATTGAAATAATCAAAGAATTACTACTCATAAATAAAATTACACCATCGGATATTCGGTTTTCAGTGGGTTATTCAGGTTGGTCTCCCGACCAACTGCAGGAGGAGCTAAAAAGAGATTCATGGTTAGTATCCAAAAATCTCCATGAAAATATACTCCGAATAAATCCAAATATTCTGTGGAAAGAACTTGTTGAACCTCTCGGTGATGAATACAGACTTTGGTCTAAATTCCCTTCTAACCCTAATCTGAATTAACATTCATTCCCATGGAAGCATCAAGCCCTCCAACAATTAAATCAGCTATTGAGTCATTGTTGATACCTGATACCATGGCAACACCAGAAACTATTTCATAATTGATATGTGGTAAAGTATAAATGTATTCTCCGATTACCAATGCAACACGCTTACCCTTATTTAATTTTGTGAACTCAGACCATTTAGCCTTACCGGATTCATTCATTAATAATTCTACATTACCATCGATATTTCTGCAATTTTTGAGATCTCCAATGCTAAGACTGGGATATCTTTCAAGGGCAATAACAGCTTTATATTGCTGATTATCATCAACAGTGTAATGGGTTTCAAATAAACCAAAATTGCCATCATTGTACTGAAATAATGGAATTGTGTCATTCACGGGCTTATAACCTATTATTGACATACTAGTATTATTTTCAGGGATAAATCCAGGCTGGTTTAGTGATGCCCTAAAATCTAATGGTACATCATCTAAGTTATAGGTAGAGTATATACCAAAAAATATGGAATCATCCTTTTCTGCAGCTGTATTGTGGCAAGCTGAAATTATTGTAATCACAAATACAAGCCCTAACAAGTGATATGGTATTTTCATTTTATTTTTTTCAAATTATTCACTAAGTATTCTTCCCATTGTACCGGATACAACTCTCAGGTTATAGGTTTTATCATCAGCGGAGCGTTCTTCCCAAGGTCTTTTGTATACGAAAAGCAAATTCGACTCCCCTGCGCCAATTGTTTTAAAACTCCAGGTATACAAGCCACCTGAGCCTATCTTATCATCATCAGCCTTATATGAAACATTACCTATTTGCTCTATTACAGTTGAGTCATAGGCGGTAATCTCCCATTTGTAGCCCGTGGATGAATTTCCGTGCAACTCAACCTGGAATGGGTCAAATATTCCAAGGTTTACAGTCTTCCCTGAGTCTTTTATGGTATAAGGGCCAGCGCATGAGATTAGTGACATAACCACAAGTGAAAGAAATATTTTTTTTAAATTTTTCATGATAGTATTTTTATTGTAGATTAAATATGGATGAGAAAAAGTTAGGTATTACACCCGGCACTAATATTATTGTCAAAACCAATCCGAAAATTGCTCCCCAGAAATGGGCAAAATGACCAATATTATCAACTCCTTTTTTTCCCATGTATGCCGAATATATTAGATAGGCTATTCCAAAAACCCAGGAAGGTAGTGGAAAAGGTATTGGAAATAAAAATATACTGCCTGCAGGATAAACTAAAATACTTGAGAAGACAACAGCAGATACAGCACCTGAAGCTCCCACTGCATTATAATATATATCATCCTTATGTTTTCCAAAATCAAACAATGTTGAAAATAAGATTCCTCCAACATAAAGAAGCACATAATATAACATGCCAATTGTTCCAAAACTAATACTGAAATACTGCTCAACCACACCTCCAAAGGAGTAAAATACATACATGTTTATTAGCAGATGAATCCATCCCGAGTGCACAAGTCCATAGCTAAGAAAACGCCATTTTTCATTGCTATGTTTTATTTGATATGCATTAAATTTTAAGCGATTGAATAATTCAGGATTATTGAATGCTCCTATTGATACTATTGCGGTAATAAATATTATTAAGTAAGTAAGAATCATTTTTTTTCCTCTGTTTGCTGTTTTGTATGGTCTATTTCAGAGCCTGGCATACTGTGCGGAATTGCATAAACAATCAACATTACAATAACTGCTATAAATGGCCACAGTATGTTTTTAGGTTTCTTTCTTAAAACAAACCATGCTATTACCCAAAATATAAATACGATAAGTGTTTTGTTATTAGTGGTGTCATGTCCAAATGGCCAACCTGTCCAGTATGCATCAAATGCATATTTCTGCACCAAGGGGCCCAATAATAACCCTCCCAAGAAAAGGGTAAACAAAACAACACCGGTGAAGTATTTGGTATCTTTTTTTCGAAAGAATACTTCCAATCCCACACGCAGTGAAAAAAGAAGAGCCATGAACATAAAAAATATGTGAGGTATCAATATTGATCGTGGTACTTCACCCTTGAAGCTTATAATAACAGGATCAACTGTTAGTTCATAATCGATATCATTTTTGTTCAATGTTATAATGTACTCTACCTTTCCTGTCATGGGCTGATTTGGAATTACTCCCACTAACTCATTTCCATCTCTGAACATTTCCATTGAAGACCAATCATCGTAACTTTTATATTGTTTAAGAGTAATAGTTCCATTAATATCATTGTTGGGAACATTTAATCTAACCAGGGCATCCCTATTTCCTCCAAAAGTTCTTATGAGTTTAAAGTTTATTGTTTCTCCCTCAATTAACACTTCTCCTGATAGCGGATAGCTTGGGTCTGTCGATCTCTGATAAATAACTAATCCTATTGTAATACATATGGCAAAAACCCATAGAATGGTATTCAACCCTTTATCGTTTAATCTTTTCATCTTCTACTCTGGTTTAATGGCTTCGTAAAAAAGTTGATGAATATTTGTTCTTACATCCCAGTCCATTAATTTGTTATTATTCATATCAGGATAAATTCGATTTGATAAAAATACGTAAACAAGCCCATTCTCTGGGTCTGCCCATGCATATGTACCAGTAAACCCCGAATGCCCAAAACTTGAAGGCGATGCATCCTTACAATTTGTTCTATGGTCTTCATACTTATGAAGTGGTTTATCAAAACCTAAGCCTCGTCTATTACTATCAGCAGCATAATGATATGTGTTGAAAAAATCGATTGTGGTATCATTTAGATATACAGTTTCACCATAACCACCACCATTCATAAGCATTTGCATAAATACAGCTACTCCATATGAATTTCCAAATAAACCTGCATTACCAGAAACACCACCAAGTATTGCTGCTCCTTGGTCATGCACATCACCACGTAACAATTGATTACGAAATATGGTATCATTTTCAGTGGGAATAATCTTATTAACTGGAAAATAATCTCTGGGATTAAACCTCAAGTAGCTAATTCCTAATGGCATATAGAATGATTCGTATAGATAGTCATCAAATTGCTGGTTACTTATGTCTTCTGTTATTTCTTTACATAGATAAAATCCCAGTCCCGAATAATGATATGTTTTATCTTGAAATGGGGATTTTATAATACTATCATAAAGAACATTTTCATATCCCTTCTTCACATACATCTTATCAGCAACTCTGGTTGGAAAATCCTCGGAAATACTTGACATATATATTGTAGTATCCCACCCATCTTCAGTAATTGTGCTTTGATAGAAAGGAATCCAATTTTGCAACCCCGATGTATGTGATAACACTTCAATGAAATTCAGACTATCTTTATCAGTATCCCTAAGCATGAGCAGATAGTCGCTCATTCTATCATTGAGATTAACCTTACCCTCCTCTCTCATCTTCATCATAGCAGGGGTTGTTGCCAATATTTTCGTTAATGATGCTAGGTCATAGACGTCATTCCATCTAACGGATACATTATTACTATATGTATGTGACCCAAATGACTTATTATAGAAGATTGCACCATCCTTGGCTGCAATTATCTGACAACCAGGAAAAGCACCTTGAGCGATGCATGCCATTGCTGTTGAATCAACCCTATCAAGGAATTTAATGTTAACGCCAGTATTTTTTGGGGTTGAAGTGTATAATGTTTGGAACCCATAACTCAATCCATGACCTGTTTTATACCCACCGGCATCCACAGGAAGTGATCCAAAAACATCTGAGCCCAGCATAATCATTTTAGCTGAAGCTCTCTGTGCCTCTTTGTTCTCATGATACGATACTAGAACTGCTTCAAACTTATTCAAATCGAAAAAATCCAGTGCATATGGACTTGCAAAAATATCTAGCACAACATTTGCACTACTGGTCAACCCATGAACAAAAGCAATGTCACTTTCAGTAATTCCAAACATCCTTTTGGCAAGTATATTTGTATTAAGAACTGCTACGATTACCAAATCATAGTCGTCTAGGGCGACCAACAATTTCTTCCTACTTCTTTTACTGCTGTTATGAGCCAAATGAAATATGTCAATTTTCCCATATGCCGAAATAGCACTTTCTATTTCTTCCTTATTTTCAGTTCCCAAAACCACCATGGCCCTTTTGCCCATAAAGTTATCACCAACAGGCAATATCTTATTATTGTTCTTTAACAAGGTTATTGAAGCATCTGTCAACATATTAGATGTTTCGCGGTAAATTGGTTTATTTAGATCGAATATCAAATTAGACGTATCAATTGTCTTCATTTCACTTGCACCTGTGATAAACTTATATTTCAATATTTTCCTGCAGCTTTCATTGATAATATTCTCGGTTATATCTCCCCTTTTAAGTGCATTAATTATATTATTGATTGACAGTTCAACGTTATCAGGAATCAACAGGATATCATTACCGGCTTCTAGCGCTTTTAATGCCACCTCTCCTTCATTGTAATTTTTTGTAACTCCCTTCATATCAAGCCCGTCAGTAACTATCAAACCATCAAATCCCATTGTATCAACTAGGTAATCAGTAACTATTTTATGAGATAGTGTGGATGGTAGGTTCTCATTGTCATCCATAGCTGGAACCGCCAAATGAGCAATCATAATTGATTGCACCCCTTGGTCTATTAGATACTGAAAAGGCATGAGGTCATTATCCTTTAAAAGACCCATACTAGATGATACAACTGGCAAATCATAATGTGAATCCAAAGTTGTATTACCATGCCCCGGAAAATGCTTTGCGCATGCTATTACTCCTGCCTTTTGAAGTCCTTTCATATACATCATACCCTTCTGTGCAACAAATAAGGGATTTTGACCAAATGACCTCATACCGATAACGGGATTTTTTGGATTGCTATTAACGTCAACCACTGGCGCAAAATTCATATGTATACCCAACCTCTTACATTGATAGCCTATTTGTTTTCCCATTGCATAAATCAAATTGTCGTTATCCACAGCTCCAAGTGTCATCTGAAGAGGGTATTTAACAGTTTTACTTAATCGCATGGCTAGGCCCCACTCAGCATCTATTGCCACCATAAGTGGAACTTTTGATATGGAATTCCAATGATTGGTTTGTAATGCTTGATCAATTGGGCTTCCCTTAAAAAACACAACACCTCCAATATTATAAGAAGTGATTAGGGTATCTATATTTGAAAAGTAGGGTTGATTGGGATAATTAGCTCGCACAAATATAAGCTGAGCAACTCTTTGCTCCATGGTCATAGAGTTTAAGGTTGAGTCAACCCAACTATTCTCATTACTAGTATATACATCAGTGGTCTGAGATACTAATATTCCGCTTAAAAATATTAGATTGATGGTGTTGATAATGATTATTTTAATGGTTTTATTTAACCCTAGCATGTGCTGAATGTTTAATATACAAAACTAACCTTTTTAACAATTTGTTAATAAACGGAATCATAGAAGTTTACAAATAATAGTATTTTTGCTGAGTGGAAATATACTATGGTCGTTAAGACCTCTTAAACTTCAGTTTTATAACATATTATTAGTCTATAAGGCTACTATCTCATGAGAAATATCATTCTGATTTTGGTCTTTTTGGCCATTAAAAATATATCCATCGGCCAAAGCACCGAGGACTATGATGTATACTGGAAAAAATCATTGGTGGCGGAAAGCAAAACAGGTAATTTTAAAATAGCTTTTGGTGGTCGAATACAAACCGACCTAATGTTTATTGATCAGAGTAACTCCCTAGATAATTTATTTGAAGCAAAAAATGGAGTTGAATTTCGACGAGCTAGAATATATACATCCGGTACATTATACAAGAATGTAAAATTTAAATTTCAATTAGATTTTGCAGGAGCAAATGTGGTGATAAAAGATGCTTATTTGCACTTTACTAATATACCTTATTTGGGAAATATTAAGGTTGGAAATTTCAAGGAACCAGAAGGCCTAGCGATGCTAACTAGCTCAAATAACCTTACCATGATGGAAAGGCCTCTGGGTAATGTATTCGATAATGATAGAAATATTGGTGTTATGCTAAATAACCAACTTATGGACAAACATCTATCATGGTATGCTGGAGCTTTTTATCCAACAGTTAATACAGGTAAATATTTAGGAAACAAATATAATATTGTACTAAGGCTAGCAGGACTGCCTATTTATAATACTGAGTCTAAATATAAGGTGTTACACCTTGGCTTTGGGTATGTTTATCAATACAACGATTATGAAAATTTGAATTACTCAGTGAGACCGGAAGCACACCTTGCTCCAAAATATTTGAAAGTATCTCTTCCTAGTGTTAGAAATATTCAGGACATGAACACTGAGTTCTTATTTGTATACAATTCCTTCTCAATTGAAAGTGAATATACGCGTGCACTGATAACACGTGATAATGACTCAGTCTTTTCTCAGACTTCCTATAATGCATTCTCATACAATGTTACCTTAAGTTGGTTCGCAACAGGGGAACATAAAAATTATGTTAAATCCAAAACAACATTTGGTATTGTAAAGCCAAAAAAGAATCTTGGCGACGATGGTGGTTTTGGCGCCTTAGAGTTTGCATTGAGATATTCCCAAATAAATATGGATGATTCCGATTTAAATGGTGGCGTTATCAGTGATCTAACAGCAGGAATAAATTGGTATCTAAACCCTGCAACCAGAGTTATGTTCAACTACATATATTCTGACATTAAAAATCTGGGTAACGCAAATATTTTTCAAATGAGAGTTCAGATTGTATTTTAAGATTATATACCTTGGTTACACTTAAATGTAGACGATAATACTATGACAAATATTGAAAATCTTGAACAGATAGCTTCACAAGTTAGGCGTGATATTGTACGAATGGTACACAACGTTCAATCAGGACATCCAGGTGGCTCGCTGGGATGTGCTGACTTTTTTACAGCCATGTTTAATGAAGTTATGGACTATGACTCCAATAATTTTTCGATGGATGGCTTAAACGAAGATATATTTATTCTCTCCAATGGCCACATTAGTCCAGTGCTTTACAGTGTGTTGGCGAGGAGCGGGCAAATACCAATAGATGAACTGTCTACATTTAGGTTATTGAACAGCAGACTGCAGGGACACCCTGCGGCAAAGGAAGGCCTCCCTGGTGTAAGAGTATCAACAGGTTCTTTGGGGCAAGGACTATCAGTTGCAAATGGAATTGGCCTTGCAAAAAAATTGAATGGAGATGAATCAAAGGTGTTTTGCTTGATGGGTGATGGAGAACTAGAGGAAGGTCAAGTATGGGAAGCTACAATGTACATTGGAGCTCATAACATAAATAACGTAGTTGGTATCATTGATTATAACAAAAAACAAATTGATGGATCAACAGATGATGTATTGCCATTGGGTGATTTAAGAGCAAAGTTTGAATCCTTCGGAATTGAAATATGGGAAATGAATGGCAATATTATGACAGAAGTTGTATCCACCATGAACAAGGTGAAAAATATTAAGAATAATTCAAAACCAATTTTCATATTAATGCATACAGAAATGGGAATGGGAGTTGACTTTATGATGGGTACACATAAATGGCACGGTTCACCTCCAAATGATGAGCAACTAGCATTGGCTTTAAGTCAGCTTGAGGAAACAATGGGAGACTACAACTTATAGAATAAATACAAATATTTCTCTTGATCGCACATTAATGAAGTTTAAGTATAAATACTTTCTATTAGGTATAATTCTTACAATTACCATGGGATCCTTAGGGCAAAACATTGTCTCTAAGCAACCACAGGTTACAACAAGGATATTATTTGTTCTGGATGCCTCCAGAAGTATGTCTGGAAAATGGCAGGGAGAAAGTAAATATACAATTGCAAGAAATATTCTTTCTGATATTTTAGACAGCATAAAACAGGTACCAAATGTGGAGGTAGCATTGCGTGTTTATGGCCATACTAAAAATTTTCCACCCCAGGATTGTAATGACACTAGGCTCGAAGTGCCTTTTAGCAAAGATAATATAGATCAAATAAAATATAGATTAAAGCAGCTTGGACCAAAAGGCACATCACCCATTGCGAACTCTTTACTAAAAACCAAAGATGATTTTACAGATTGTGAAAATTGTAGAAATATTATTGTTCTAATAACTGATGGAATTGAGGAATGTGGTGGTGATATTTGTGAAGTAAGCGCAGCACTGCAAAAAAATGGAATTATACTAAAACCATTTATTATCGGTATCGGAAAAGACACCCATGAAGCATATGATTGTGCTGGCCAATACTTTAATGCATCAAACAAAGAGCAGTTCACAAAAGCTCTCAATATTATTATCACAAAAGTGTTAAGTCAAACGAGCTTACAGATTAACTTACTTGACAATTACAGTAGACCCACTGAGTCAAATGTGAATATGACTTTCATTAACAAGAATACGGGAGACATAGCATACAACTATGTACACACATTAAATAGCAAAGGACACCCCGACACACTCTATGTTGACCATCTGGTAGATTACAAAATTTTAATAAACACGGTTCCCAAAACTGTGATAGACTCCGTTAAACTCATCGAAGGCAAACATACTACTGTTTCTGCCGAATGCCCACAAGGCAGTCTGATGGTAAAGCTCATGGGATCATCAAAGTCTGACTTTAATCCATCAATAATTATAAACAACGAAGGGTATAATGGGATTCTAAATGTTCAGTATCTAAACGAAAACGTAAAATATTTAACTGGCAAATATGATATCACAATCCTTACATTACCTAAAATTGTATTACCGGAAATTGATATTGAATCAGATAATCAAACTAAAATAGAGATTGAAAATCCTGGTATTGCTGTTATACAAAAGAGTATAAAAGGTTATGGAAGTATATATGCCTTGGATAAGGATAGGCAAACATGGATAATAGACTTTGGCAGCAATAGTAACACAACTGAGTCACTATATCTGCAGCCTGGGACTTACAGACTTGTATTTAGGTCTAAGTTTTCAAATCAATCGGTTACTACAACTGCAAATGAGTTTGAAGTATTTTCAGAAAAAACAACACGGATAAAACTATAACACAACATGAGTAAAATTAGCATTATAGATCATAAGGATACCCGCTCGGGTTTTGGTGAAGCATTACTTGAGCTTGGAAAAAACAATCCAAGAGTAGTTGCTTTATGCGCTGACCTAACTGGTTCGCTAAAAATGGATGCATTTGCCAGAGAATATCCTGATAGATTTTTTCAAATGGGTATTGCCGAAGCAAACATGATCGGCACTGCAGCTGGACTTACCATTGGAGGATACATCCCATTTACTGGAACATTTGCAAATTTTTCCACAGGAAGAGTATATGATCAAATAAGACAATCCGTAGCATATTCTGGGAAAAATGTTAAAATTTGTGCTTCACATGCAGGTATTACTCTTGGCGAAGATGGCGCAACACATCAGATTTTAGAGGACATAGGTCTCATGAAAATGCTACCTGGAATGACTGTAATTAACACATGTGACTTTAATCAAACAAAACAAGCTACAATAGCAATATCAGATTATGATGGACCTGTTTATCTTAGGTTTGGCAGGCCAAAAGTACCTAACTTTATTCCATATGATCACAATTTTGAGATTGGAAAAGGCATATTACTTAAGGAGGGTAATGATGTAACAATAATTGCAACGGGCCACTTGGTTTGGAAGTCACTGGAAGCTGCATATGAACTAGAAAATATGGGAGTAAGTGCAGAAGTAATCAACATACATACCATTAAACCTCTTGATGATAAGATAATAATGCAGTCCATTAAAAAAACTGGTTGTGTTGTTACTGCTGAAGAGCATGAGATAAATGGAGGACTTGGAGATAGTGTTGCTCAATTATTGGCTAGAACCATCCCAACTCCCATGGAGTTTGTTGCAGTTATGGATAAATTTGGCCAAAGTGGGAAACCAGAATCTCTAATGAAATTGTATGGCTTGGACACCATCAATGTCATTGAAAAATCAAAGAAGGTAATTTCCAGAAAATAAGATCTCAAAACACATGACCATCTCGATTTTTTGGTCAAAAATAATAAAGAGGTATATTCGCAATTGCATTAAACGGCTCTGGAATTGACTATAAAGAAACTAATAATACTTCTATCTTTCACACTACTTTTTATATGTGACTCGCTTTATGGTCAGAGCAATCAGAGTAAATGCGACACAGTTCAAATTACAAGCCCAGCATTTTTAGTTTTAAATGATACTACCATTCATGTATCTAAAGATTCATTGGCAATTGTTTGTCAAAGGTATATTGTCATTACAAAAAAAAATGGATATGCCCTTTATAATAAACTACAAAGTTTTTCAAGTAAGAGCAATTTCGTCAATGAGCTTTTTCAGATGATTATTTCCTCTAGCAATCAGGATACAATGCTAATAGACAAATCAATCATAAATGCTGAAGATCCATATGTTCCCTATACTGGAAAAATAATAAGAGACATAAAAATACAAGTGTTAAAGCCCTTTGGGCCAAGTATAAGCGACACAAACCTACCAGTGGTTTCATCATGGGCAAGAACTTTAAACGAATCTCACATAGACACGCGAAACATAACAATAGAGAGAAAACTCTTGTTCAAACAAAATGACACCATAAACCCCTATGAACTTGTTGAAAATACAAATGAGTTATCAGGTCTTCCTTACTTGCAAGATGCTGCCATAATATTATCTAATGCTACGCAGGATTCTGTGGATGTTGTTGTACTGGTGAAAGATAAATTCCCTTGGTTGCCCGATATTAACATCAGAGATGCAACAGATATGACTTTATATCTAACAAATGTTAATATTTTCGGATTGGGTCAATCCCTTAAGGGAGGAGTTACAATGGATACTAAAAGTAGTCCGTTAATTTACATGTCGGATGTTAGATATTTTAATAGTAACCTTTATAATCAAATAACACTGGAGGCTAATTATCATATTGCTGACTATGATAGACAGTATCAAGTAAAAATGAATCGAAATATTATCCCACTTAGCGTAAGACTAGGTGGCGGTGCAGAAATTAATCGCCAAGAAGAAAATATAGTAATTGACCCAACAGATATTGACCAAAGTAGATGGTATTTTAAATACTGGAACTATGATTTATATGCAACATACCTATTTTACGATAAATGGAAGAAACATAAATCAGTCAAAAAAAACACATATTTTATTCCAGGTATAGCAGCCTCAAAAAAGGAATATCTGTACAGACCATATGTTTCAGCAGATAGTAATAGTAGGTTCTCAAACTACACTCAAGTATTAGGAAATTTTGCTGTAGTTCAACAGAATTACTACAGAACAAACTTTCTAAAAAGTTTCGGAAAAGCTGAATATATCCCTTATGGTATGCAGGCAATGGTCACGGCTGGATACACGTGGAGTGAATTTATGAATAAACCATACATTGGTCTGAGTTTAATAGGAAGCCGTAACCTCAAAAATATTGGATTTTTCTTATTGGATGCACAATTTGGAGCCCATATATCAAATAGCCTTGATCAGGGAGTTTTAAATATGAGTCTAACTTACCTAACAAATATTTACAAGAAAGAAAGATACAGATTCAGGTATCTAGGTAAACTAATCTATACAACTGGTATAAATCGGTTCACCAATGACATGCTTTATCTGGGAGAAAGTTATGGGTTTGTGGGAATAAAAAACAAAGCTTTTTATGGTCAGCAAAGGTTATTTGCTGAATTTGACGTAATCTCATATACACCTTGGTATATTTTTGGTTTTAGATTTGCTGTTTTTGGATTTGTATCAAGTGGAATGCTATCCATGAAAGACATTCCCATATTTGAGGGTGAGTTGCTAACATCTGTTGGTTTAGGGATTTATACTCAGAATGATTTTCTTGCTTTTGACTCTTTTCAGTTCAGAGTTGCATATTTCCCAGTTACACCAGGAGGCGTTTCGAATTTTGGTATTTCATTCTCATCAATTGGGTTCCTTAATCAGGCAAGTTTTCTAAACACAAAACCATCTACGGTTGAGTACAGGTAAGTACTACCCTTTGTAAAAAGGTGGTCGACTTACTATTGCCTTTGCCACCTTATTCCTAATTTTTATATAAATTTCAGAGCCTTCCTTCCAGTAAGGTTCTGTGATATAAGCCATGCCTATACCTTTTTTTAGCATTGGTGACATAGTTCCAGATGTAACCTCTCCGATTATTTCACCATTATAATTACATACTTCATAATGTTGACGAGGGATTGCCTTATCTTCCATAACAAAACCCTTTAAGCCCATTTGAATACCATTATTCTTCTGAGATTCAAATAATTCACGATCTAGGAAATTGTTACCTTCTGAGAATTTTGTAATCCAACCTAACCCAGCAGATATAGGTGATGTTGATTCATTTATCTCATTTCCATACAAACAGAAGCCAGATTCCAGTCTTAGTGTATCTCTGGCAGCCAAACCAATTGGTTTAATTCCGTATTCAGAACCTACCCTTAGTACTTCATCATAAATTTTCTCAACATCTTCATTATTCATATATATCTCACATCCACCTGAGCCAGTATATCCAGTAGTTGAGAATATAACATTTTCAACTCCAGCAAAATTTATCTCTTTGAAGGTATAGTATTTCATATCTTCAATGTTTTCAGATGTAAGTTTCTGCATAGCCTTCAGGGCAAGAGGGCCCTGAATGGCAAGTTGGCTAATGTTATCTGAAGCATTGGAGATATTCACACCATTATTATTGTTTTTAACAACATAATCCCAATCCTTTTCAATATTGGATGCGTTTACCACAAGTAGGTATCTATTATCAGAGAATCTATATACAAGTAAATCATCTACAATACCTCCCTTACCGTTTGGAAAACAGCTATACTGAACTTTTCCATCAACAAGTGTGGTAACATCATTTGTTGTAATTCGCTGAAGCAATTCCTTGGAACCAGGTCCTTCAATCCAGAATTCACCCATATGACTAACATCAAAAACTCCTAATTTGGTTCTTACGGTGGTATGCTCAATATTTATACCTTCAAACTGAACTGGCATTTCAAAACCTACAAAATCTACCATTTTTCCACCCATTTTTCGGTGTATGCTATTAAGTGCTGTTTCTTTCATCTATCGAATGTTATCCTTTCATGCATGCCTCTGAATTAAGAGGTCACAACTCAAAATATTTCAAGGTGCAAATTTAATCAAAATGATCTTTATTTATGATATATTAATTGGAAATTTATCTGTTAGAAATAGATATGTATTTAATCAAACATAGTTTTATATTTATGGTTAAATAAATATAGTAATGATACAAATTTGGTTTGTATTATTCAAACAGACTGCATACTTTTGCGGCTCACTAGATCAGAATATTGAATTATATAAATTTGAAATATGAAAGTTTACATATTAATCACCGTTATCATTGGATATTTATTTATGGCACAGCAGTGTAAGTCACCAGAGAAAAAAATACAATATCCTCAGGCAAAAAAAGTTGACACAGTTGACAATTATTTTGGGACTAAAGTATCTGATCCCTACAGGTGGTTAGAGGATGATAATTCAGAAGAAACTGCTAAATGGGTTGAGGCTGAAAATAAAATTACCAATTCATACTTGCAAAAAATACCCTTTAGAGATGGTTTAGAAAATAGACTCACCAAAATATGGAATTATCCCAAATATGGTGTACCATTCAACAAAGGAAATAACTATTTCTTCTTTAAGAATGATGGAGTTCAAAATCAAAGTGTCCTCTACATTCAAGATGGAATGGATGGAGAGCCAAAGGTACTTCTCGACCCAAATAAACTATCAGAAGATGGCACAGTTGCACTATCTTCAATGGGAATATCCAAGGACGGAAAGTATTTAGGTTATGGAATATCAAGAGGAGGTTCAGATTGGAGTGAGATTTATGTAATGGAAATTGATACTCGCATAAACCTAAGAGACCATATTGAGTGGGTAAAATTTAGTGGCATTAGCTGGAAAGATGATGGCTTCTTTTATTCTTCTTATGGCGAACCTAAGGAAGGTGACGAATTATCTGGCCAAAATAGGTTCCACAAAGTGTATTATCATAAATTAGGAGATCCCCAGAGTAATGATAAACTCATATACGGTGATGATAATAATCCACTAAGAAATTTTTACACTTATCTTACAGAAGATGAGAAATATCTGATACTTACTGCAACTGAAAGCACAAGTGGAAATGCACTATATGCAGCAAAGCTTAACGGACTTGAAAACATTAAATTCCATGAATTAGCTTCTGGATTTGACAATGATTATTCTGTGGTGGACAATATTGGTGAACAACTTCTTATGATTACCAATTATGAAGCACCAAACCAAAGACTAGTTAGTACAAAGTACGACAATAATGATCCATCAAAATGGACCCAAATTGTAACAGAAAAAGAGGATGTCCTGCAAGGGGTTACAATGGTTAGTGATTTGTTATTAGTAAGATATATAAAGGATGCAAGTAGTAAGGCATATTTTCACAAGCCAGACGGAACTTTTGTTCGCGAATTCAAACTACCTGGGATAGGAACCCTTAGTGGATTTAATGGTGAGAAAGGTAATAGTACAGCTTTCTATGGATTTACTTCCTTTACATTTCCTTCAAGTGTATACAAGTATGATATTACCAATGATATTTCAGAGCTGATGCATACTTCAGATGTTGATTTCAATGCTGAAGAATATGTTACTGAACAAATCTTTTATGATAGTAAGGATAGCACTAAAGTACCAATGTTTTTAGTTCACAAAAAAGGAATTAAGCTTGATGGTAATAACCCCGTTCTTTTATATGGCTATGGAGGCTTCAATATAAGTCTAACACCAAGTTTTAGTATCAGCAGACTGCCTTTCCTTGAGCAAGGAGGAATATTTGTAATGGCTAATTTAAGAGGTGGTGGTGAATATGGAGAAAAATGGCATAAAGCAGGAACTCTAATGCAAAAACAGAATGTTTTTGATGACTTTATTCATGCAGCTAAATATTTAATAAATAAAAAATATACCTCACCAGATAAGCTTGCCATAATAGGGGGTTCAAATGGTGGATTATTAGTGGGAGCTTGTATGGTACAAGAGCCTGATTTGTTTAAAGTAGCCATCCCAATAGTTGGGGTTCTTGACATGTTAAGGTATCACAATTTTACAATTGGCTGGGCATGGGCAACAGACTATGGTAGAAGCGATGATGATGAGGATATGTTCAATTACTTATATAATTATTCTCCCCTCCACAACATAAAGAAAGGCGTAAACTATCCAGCAACAATGGCGATTACAGCTGATCATGATGATAGAGTTGTTCCGGCGCATACGTTTAAGTTTATGGCAACACTGCAAGAAATGGATGGCGGAAAAAATCCAGTACTTGTTAGGATTGAAACCGATGCAGGACATGGAGCAGGAAAACCAACAGATAAACAGATTAGTGAGGCTACAGATATGTATAGCTTCATTATGTATAACCTTAACATGAAGCCACAATATTAGAATCAACCTATTAGTAGGTTATTCTATAAAATTATACATAGTAAGTAATGTTTGAATTGTGAAACAGATATTATACCAAGAATTAATTTAACTATTTGTTAATATTGAAATGTCATTATTGGAATCTACTTTATGTATTCTTGTGCAATATTTTAATAATAATTAAGCTATTATGGAACTAACCTATCTTGTTATAGTTATTATACTTTTTATACTCGCAATCTCAGATTTAGTTGTAGGTGTGAGTAATGATGCTGTTAATTTCTTAAACTCTGCCATAGGATCTAAAACTGCATCGTTTAAAGTAATAATGATAATTGCAGCATTAGGTGTACTTGTGGGAGCCATTTTTTCAAGTGGAATGATGGAGGTTGCTCGGAAGGGTATATTCAACCCCTCCATGTTCTATTTCTCTGAAATAATGTTCATCTTCCTTGCAGTAATGATAACTGATGTAATACTCTTGGATGGCTTTAATACATTAGGGATGCCCACCTCAACTACAGTTTCTATAGTTTTTGAATTATTGGGAGCAGCCGTAGGTATGGCTGCAATTAAGTTATTGTGGGGTTCACCCGAATCACTTCTACCAATAAAGCAGATGATGGTTGACAATAATCTACTCAAAGATTTATCTTCTAGTTTATCAGTAGCAAGTTTTATAAATACATCAAAAGCATTGGCAATAATAAGTGGTATATTTTTATCTGTCTTGATAGCTTTTAGTGTTGGGGCAATTGTTCAATACATTGCTCGCATACTATTCTCCTTTAACTATGCATCGCGTATTAAATATTTTGGCGCAATATGGGGTGGTGTAGCTTTCACAGTTATCACATATTTCATATTTATCAAGGGAGCCAAAGGCGCTGCATTTATGACTTCTGATTTAAAGCAATGGTTTATTACCAACACCTGGAATATTTTAATAATAAGTTTTGTTGGATGGACATTGCTATTACAACTACTTCAACTATTTTTCAAGATAAATGTGCTAAGGTTAATTGTACTTGTGGGAACATTTTCTCTTGCAATGGCATTTGCAGGCAATGACTTGGTGAACTTTATTGGTGTTCCATTGGCTGGCTGGGCTTCTTTTCAGGAGTGGTCACTAAACCCATCCATACATCCTGATAGCATGTTAATGTCAGCTCTAGGTGGTAAAGTTAAGACGCCTACATTGTTTCTTCTATTTGCAGGACTTATCATGGTGATAACTTTGTTTTTAAACAAGAAGTCTAAATCAGTTGTAAAAACGTCACTTGATCTTTCTCGCCAGAATAGTGGAGATGAAAGGTTTCCACCAACTGCTGTATCACGAGCAATCGTAAAAGCTGGATTAAATATGTCTAAAACATTTGCATATATAGTCCCAAACCCCATACTTAAGCATATAAATAAACAATTTGAACCGATCCCAATTAAAAATAAGAAAGGTGAGGAAGTACTTGTATTTGACCTTATCAGAGCATCAGTAAACCTTGTTGTTGCAAGTATTCTAATAGCCTTTGGTACTTCTTTGAAGTTACCCTTATCCACAACCTATGTTACATTTATGGTAGCAATGGGTACCTCATTGGCTGATAATGCTTGGGGAAGAGATAGTGCTGTTTACAGAGTTTCAGGAGTTATGGCAGTTGTAGGCGGTTGGTTCCTAACAGCATTAACTGCTTTCTGCCTAGCATTCATAGTTGTAGGTTTGCTTACAGCTGGAGGTATAATTGCAATAATCGCATTCGTGTTTATCACGGGCTATCTAATTTATCGTACCCATGGTTTACATAAGAAAAGAGAAGAAGAAAAAAGTAGTGAAAAAAGCATTGATACAATTAATGATGATACCATTGTCGAAAGTTCAGCTAATGCTATTACCAGCAATCTAGATATTGTAACCAAACAAATAAGAAATGTTATAATATCTCTTAAGGATGAAGATTATAAATCTTTGAAAAAAGCAAAGAAGAAAATAGATTCTGTTACTTCTAGAACCAAATATCTAAAGGATAACATTGGATCAATAATAGAGAAACTTAGAGATGACAATGAAAATGACTATCATTTTGTTCAGGTATTAGATTACCTAAGGGAGATACTTCACAATGCATCATATATAATCAGACCTTCAATGGATCATGTTTCCAATAATCACAAGCCCTTACTAGAAGATCAGGTGGATGAGTTGATGAAAACATGGGATGAATTCAATAGTCTTTCAACTCAAATAGTTGAAAGTATTCATAATCCTTCTGAAGCAAATGAAGAAGACATTCTCAATTCTCAGCAAAAGGTATTAGATATCCTCAAACAGAATAATAAACTGCAGTTAAGGAGGTTAAAAAATTCTGAATCAGGAACAAAAAATAGTATCACTTATCTTAAGTTTATTGATGAGTGGCGACATATGGTTCTACACATTGGTAACCTATATAAGTCATATCGCGATTTTGTTGATTATCAAAAGAATTGATAGTAAAATATAAATAGTACTAAAAAAAAGGGCAGTTAAGCTATAAGCAGATTGTCCTTTATTTTTTTGCCAATACTTAAAAGGTCCAATAAAATGTTTGGATAGTATTAAATTATGGATCGTATTAGGATCAGTCCATTTTAATTGCGGTTACAAACCTATCCTTGGAATTAATGTCCTTGTGGATTAGGACATTTATATAACCACTTTTTGTCAATAAATCTTTTAATTTATGTCCCATGGCTTCATTTATCTCTAGGTATAGTCGTCCTCTGGGCTTTAGTTTTTCACAAGATAAATCAATTATGGCTTTATAATATTTTAAAGGGTTATCATTGGGCACAAACAAGGCTAAATGAGGTTCATAATCTATAACGTTAGACCTCATTAATTTTTTCTCTGAATTTGTAACGTAAGGTGGATTACTAACAATAATGTCGAAATTTGACAGATTACTTAACAATGGTTTCTCTGTAATATCCACATTCTTAAAATTTATTATCGCATTATTATTGCTTGCGTTGAATTTGGCAATTTCAAGCGCAGCATCACTCTTATCAACGGCATAAATATCAGGATTGGATAGCATATTATACAGAGCAATTGCAATGCACCCTGAACCTGTTCCCACATCTAGTAGCTTTAAACCATTGATATTTTCACTTTTCAATATTAGCATAACTAATTCTTCCGTTTCAGGCCTTGGTATTAAAACATCTGAATTAACGGATATATTAAAACCCAAAAATTCTTCCAACCCAGTAATATGCTGAACAGGTTTCATTGCTTTTAAATCCTTTACTACATTTTTAAGGGCAAGTATCTCTGATTCTGATATGCGTATATCTGGATTCATCAACATCTCATTACGAGTATAGCCAATAAAGTGCTGGATAATTATCGCCATTAAAGACTCTGATTCATTGGTACCATAAAGTTCAGTGAGCTGTTGAGAATAAATACTTTTTATATGACGCAATAAATTATTACTGATGTCCATAATGCAAATTACTGAAAATCTTTTTTAAGTTTACCATTAACTTTTAAGTAATTTATCATTCCAACACCCATTAACAAGTATAGAATTATAAAGTTTAAAATTTTCAACCCTTATGATAATGTCAAGCAATTAATAAATGAACTAGCTATGTAGAAATATGAATTATTATTTTGCAACCACATAAATAATTGCTTCATTATGTTATTTTTGTAGAGCTTAAAGGATCACTAAATCTTATATCATGTATAAATTTCTACTATTATTCACCACTAGAATATTGGTTGTTTTTTCAATGGCCTTTATATTATCAATTCCACAATACGTTGTTTCACAGGGGATAAACAAGGTGGATATTTCTAGCTTAACCGTTATTGAGTTGTCAGAAATGGCAAAGTCAATGGAATTTATCAACGGACCATCTGAAAACTTCGCAAATGATCAAACAAACAATTACTATATGCTCTCGACACAGGATATTGAACATAAGTTTGTCACTTTCTATATTTTAGAGCAATCCTATAATAGTGACTTTCTGGTAAATATTGGCTCGAGTAGTGAATTGGAGTTACACTTTTTTCTGGTAAATAAAGTTCATAGCAAAACCGACTTGGATATTTATACCGAATTTAATGCATACATTGATAAAGCTAACAATGCACTTGAAAATATGAACCAAGAGCAACTTCGACTTTGGGAGTTGCAACATAACAAGTTCACTGCCAAATAAAATATGTTACCTATGAAAAAATTAGTACTAATTATCATAATTCTTGGATTTACTATTACATCTTTTGGTCAAGCAGGAACATGTGAACAATCTGATCCTTTTTGTACTAGTAATATATATACTTTTCCTGCAGGGGTTAACACAGGAAGTGCTCAATCAGGTCCTTACTATGGATGTCTTGGGTCAACACCAAATCCTGCATGGTATCATATGAAGATTGCAATTGAAGGAAATATAAATATCTTCATGTATACCACACCTTCAAAAGATATTGATTTTATTTGTTGGGGGCCATTTAATGATCCGATTGCACCATGTGCTTCATCTCTCACAGCAAATAAAATGGTTGATTGTAGTTATTCTCCAAGTACAACAGAAACGTGCAACATTCCTTATGGACAAGTTGGTGAATATTATATTTTACTCATAACAAATTATTCAAACCAGGCATGTAATATAACTTTTGAGAAACAGTCAGGAACCGGTGAGACTGATTGTACAATTGTTCCACCTCCAGTTTCAAACAATGGGCCATTATGTCTCCATGATACTCTTGAACTATATGCTGACACAATAAATAATGCTACCTATATGTGGTCTGGTCCCGCAGGCTTTACATCCACTGTTCAAAATCCAGTAATTTATGATGTTGGGTTTGATAATGCTGGCGTTTATGAACTTGTAATTACATTAAATGGAAGCCCTAGTGCACCCGTTGAGACTATCGTATCAATAAGTGCTCTTCCAACACCTGAGTTTAGCTTTAATGAGGCATGCTTTGGTGATACGACATTTTTAATAGACGAATCAACAATAGAACCACCCACCTCTCAAATTGCAGCATGGATGTGGGATTTTGGAGATGGACAAACTGGTAATAATCAAAATGAAGACCATATATACGGAGATATAGGCATTTATGATGTAACTCTTACCACATCAACGGGGTTTATGATGTGTTCAAGATCCATTACCAAATCTGTTAATGTGTATAGTGCTGCCACTGTTGAAGCTGGCAATGATATTACCATTCCCAATGGATGGGATGCACAACTTGATGGTGAAGTTTCAGGAGGTTCCGGAGGATACAATCTTGTTTGGGAACCACAAAACATGCTAATTGATCCAACAATAGTTGACCCAACTACAGTTACAATGGGTGCAACACAAGTATTTTCGTTAAATGTTGAAGATGATAATTCAGGATGTCTAAGCTCTGATAGTATGACAGTAATTGTTACCGGTGGTGCCTTAGCAGTAACTGCCACTGCAAGTCCTACCACAATTTGCCAGGATGATCAAGTAAACCTCAACGCACTGCCTTCAGGAGGTTCTGGCAATAACCAATATTCATGGACTTCCAATCCACCTGGTTTTACTGCTTCAATTAAAGAACCGTCTGATTTTCCACAGGTTAACACAACTTACAATGTTGAAGTATTTGATGGCCAAAATACTGTTAATGCATCCGTATCAGTTGTTGTAAAAGCAAGGCCAATAGGAAATGCTGGCAATGACAAACCAATTACAGTTGGTACATCAACAACATTAGATGGATCAAGTGCTTCTGGAGGTACTGGAGACCACTCTTATGTATGGACACCTTCTCACTTGCTTGAAAACAACACCATACTTCATCCTCAAACAATAATTTTACACGAAAGTACAGAGTTCTCTTTTACTATTAACGACTCAAATGGATGCTCAAGTGTTCCAGATAATATGTTTGTAATTGCAGGAGGTGACGCATTGGGAGTATTTCCAACTTCCTCCGCAGACAATAATGTTATATGCCAAGGTGAAATGGTGGATTTATTTCCAAATGCAACTGGTGGAGGTGGAAATTACACCTATAGTTGGACCAGTGATAATGGCTTTACATCAAACGAAATGTCTCCACAGGTTAGTCCATGGGAAACCACTATATACACAGTAGAAGTTGATGATTCATACACAATAGTAACTGGAAATATTACCATAAATGTAAATCACACACCAGTTGTTGACCTTATTCCTGCCAATACAAATGTGTGGGGGCAAGACACAATAAAAGTGTGTGTTAGAGATACTGTAATGCTTGATGCAACCGACCCATTAAATCCTCCACTCATGGACTATTTATGGTCAACCTCAGCTACATCTCCATCAATTACTGTTTCAACAAATGGAAGCTGGGTTTCATTTGATTCCTATTGGGCAAATGCTGTAAATCCTGCAACAGGATGTACAGGTACTGGTTCAATTACAATATTCTTTGATTTTGACGAATGTAGTATAGGAATAGATGAAGAAGAAATATCAAACAGTATCAAAGTTATTCCAAACCCTGCTTCTGAATACATTGAAGTTACCACAATTAACCTAAGAGGAACCATCTCCATAAACTTGAGAAATGTATTTGGGCAGATAGTATGGAGTAGTAGCATAAATGGAGATGTCGAAAACAAAGAAGTAATTTCTCTGAAGAACCTCGCCAGTGGACAATACATTGTTGAAGTAATAAATGTTGGAAACTCCTATTACCAAAAGGTTATCAAAAATTAATCAATGACTAAATTAAAAAGCACCTATTTTATTTTTAAAATGAATAATATAAGCTGTAGATCATTATTTCTTTTAATACTTGTTTTTATAATTAATTTGGACTCATTGCAAGCTCAGGAAAGAAACTGCAATTATGTTGTTCCCAACCAGGCTACTACATGGGTTTTTGGAGAGTATGCCAGAATCAAATTTGCACAACCCACAAATGAAATTTTACCTACTTCAGGTAATTATGGACTTCCTTTTGGTTCTTCATCAATTTCTGATGAAAATGGAAATCTAATTCTTTTCTCAAATGGAGAAAATGTATGGAATAAAAGCTATAATCTGATGCAAAATGGATCAGGACTAGCAGGAAGTAAATATGGAGGTCAATCATCACTTATTGTCCCACATCCTGGGAACAGCAATAAGTATTTTATTTTTACTACAAACAAATACATTTCAAATTTTTACACCGAAGGGATAAATTATTCCGTTGCTGATTTTAGCAGTTCAAATATGGGTGAGGTTACTTCAAAAAACAATCAGATACTTACCAAAAATTCAAAGGTTATATCTGCTGTAAGGCATTCTAATAATACAGACTACTGGGTTATTGTTCATGGCTTTGGAGATGAGAATGGAGGAACATTTTATTCATTTCATGTTGATACATTGGGAGTAAACCCAACACCTGTTTCAAGTACCGTAGGTAGTATCCAAAAAGATGATATCAATAATCAGTTCGGATATTTGAAGGCATCTCCCAACGGAACAAAACTTGCAATAACACTGCCTAGTATTGGTATTATTGAGTTATTTGATTTCAATAATGAAACTGGTTCGGTTAGTAATCCCATATCTACTAATCCTGGCAGCTATTATTTTCCATTTGGTTTAGAATTCTCTCCTGATAATACCAAACTATATGCAACAACGTCTCCCTTAAATCCAGACACTAGCTATTTATATCAATTTAACTTACTTGATCCAGATCCACTGCAGACCCCTGTGGTAATAAATAAATTCGCTTACAATGGATTAACATCAGATAGCTTAATGTACGGCTTGCAAATGGGTGTAGATGGCAAGATTTATGTTTCAAAAACAATGCAAGGAGGTATAGGAATGACTAACTTGGATGTTATATACAACCCCAACCGTGATGGCCTCAGTTGTAATTTCAATGAGTTAAACAGTGCCACAAACAATGGAATATCATTAAATGGTGCTATGACACAATCTGGGCTTCCTGATTTTGTTTCAACATTTTTAAATATTCCACATTTTTATTACCAGGATCAATGCTTGAATGACACAACTAATTTCATCATAAGAAATACTGCAAACCTTACACCATCATGGAATTTTAAAGACCCTGCAGGAACTTCAGATTTATCAAACCCAATGAACCCAAAGTATATATTTAGTGAGGCAGGAACATATGACGTTGAGCTTACCGAATCATACGAAGGAGAAACTTATACATTTAGTGAGGATGTTTTAATTAATCCATTACCATCAGTCGATATTGGATTGGGATCTAATATAATCTATATTTTACAAGGCTCATCAATAAGACTAGATGCTGGTGATGGCATGGATGTATATTCATGGACTCCTGCAAGTAGCAATAACCAATATTTGGACGTAGATCAAGAAGGGTACTATATAGCTACAGTTACAGACTTTAATTGTTGTTCAAATTCAGACACCGTTGAAATTAAATATGCTTCCCTTAGTTATCCAAATGCCTTTAAACCAACTAGTAATATCTCTGACAATAAAACCTTTAAAGTTTTAGGTGATATTAGTGCCATCTCAAAATATCAATTTAGAATATTTAATAGATGGGGCCAACTCATATTTGAGACTGATAACCCACAAAATGGATGGGATGGTACCCAAGATGGTGAATATGCTCCAATGGGAACATATATTTATACATCTGTTTTTACAAGCTTTGAAAGCGGTATACAATCAGCCATTGACATCACAAATACCGGAACTGTTACTCTGATAAGATAATTTAATTAAAGCATGAGAACTTTTGCTGAGATTGCCTCCACTAAATTGAATGTAGCAGAGTGGCAAATAGAAAACTCTGTTGAACTCCTCACCGGAGGTGCAACAATACCATTTATTGCTAGATACCGAAAAGATAAGACAGGTGATCTAACCGATGTTGAGCTCATAGAAATAAAGACTCTTTTTGACAAGTATAGTGCTTTAAAGGAACGAAAGAAATCCATTCTTTTATCATTGGAAGAAAGTGGTAATATTACAGATGAAATTAGAAAAACAATTGGTGAATCAGAGACATTATCTGATGTAGAAGATATTTACCTTCCATTTAAACCCAAGCGTAAAACAAGAGCTGTAATCGCAAAAGAAAACGGTTTGGAATCGTTGGCAAAGATGATAATGGCAGAGAATATATCAGACTTAAAATATACAGCTAATAAATTTACATCAAACAATCCCAATATAAATACCACCGATGATGCTATTGCAGGCGCCAGAGACATTATAGCAGAATGGGTAAGCGAAAAACAATGGGTCCGAAAAAACCTTAGGCAACAATTTGAAATTCATGCTACGATAACATCAAAGGTATCAAAGGGTAAGGAGGAAGAAGCTCACAATTATCGTAGTTGGTTTGACTGGTCAGAAAATGCAACCAAAGCAGCCCCTCATAGGATACTGGCAATTTTAAGAGGTGAAAAAGAAAAGTTGATTAAAGTAAAGATAGAGCCTGATAAGGACAAAGCCATAATATTTATCACATCTGGCTTAGTAAAAATGAATACCGAAGCATCTAAACAGAAATCACTTGCAATAAAGGATTCAATAACCAGGTTAATTTTTCCTTCGTTGGAAAATGAGTTTAGAAATACTCTCAAAGAAAAAGCTGATGAGGCATCCATTGATATCTTTGGTAATAATCTTAAACAACTGCTATTGGCGCCACCATTGGGTCAAAAAAGGATACTAGCAATAGACCCTGGGTTTAGAAGTGGATGTAAAGTTGTTTGCCTTGATAAAACTGGAAAGTTACTTCATAACGACAACATATATCCACATCCACCTCAGAGGGAAAGCTCATTGGCAATAAAGAAAATAAATAACATGGTTAACGCCTATGATATTGAAGCAATAGCCATAGGTAATGGCACAGCAGGGCGTGAAACAGAAATTTTAATTGAAAGGATTAAGTTCAATAAGGATATAATTGCTGTTTCGGTTAATGAAGACGGAGCTTCTGTATATTCAGCTTCATCGATTGCCAGAGAAGAATTTCCTGATTATGATGTTACCGTAAGAGGAGCAGTATCAATAGGAAGGCGATTGATGGACCCATTGGCTGAACTTGTAAAAATTGATCCTAAGTCCATTGGAGTTGGCCAATATCAACATGATGTTGACCAAAAGTTATTAAAAAGAAGTTTGCAAACTACCATCGAATTATGCGTTAACAATGTGGGTGTTGATTTAAATAGTGCCAGCAAAGAACTGTTAAGTCATATATCAGGATTAGGATCTAAATTAGCATCTAATATTGTATCATTTCGCAATAAAAATGGTTTGTTTACAAATAGAAAAGAGTTATTGAAAGTTGATGGATTAGGAGCTAAAGCATTTGAGCAAAGTGCAGGATTTCTCAGAATAAAAGATGGTGACAACCCTCTTGATTACACAGCAGTGCATCCTGAGCAATATACAATTGTAACAAAAATTGCATCAAAGCTTGGCCTTAGTATAAATCAGCTAGTGGGCAATACCGATATGATTAGTAATGTTAATGCTGAAGAATTCATAAGTAATTCAATTGGTAATAGCACTTTTAAGGATATCTTGAAGGAGCTTGAAAAACCCGGTAGAGATCCACGAAAGAAATTCAAAACTTTTAAATTTGATCCTAATATTAAAAGTATTAATGATGTGAAACCGGGAACCATATTACCAGGCATCATAACCAACATAACAGCCTTTGGGGCCTTTGTTGATATTGGAGTAAAAGAATCTGCGTTATTACATAAAAGCCAGATTGCAAATGAATTTGTATCAAATCCAGGTGATTATCTCAGGCTCAATCAGCAATTACAAGTAAAGGTAATAGACGTTGACATTGAACGAAAGAGAATAGGGCTAACTCTAAAGGAATTGTAAATAACACAGGTGAGACTTGTACCTATCTAATATTACTATTGAATGTTGTTCTGTGATGAACACTCAGCCCAAAATCTTGGATTGCCATCTTATGTTCTAATGTTGGATATCCCTTGTTATTATTCCAGCTATATTGAGGATATTTGCTATGAAGATCTAACATATAGTCATCCCTATGAGTTTTTGCAAGTATTGAAGCTGCTGCAATTGATAAATACTTACCATCTCCTTTTATGATACAATGATGTGGTATATCTTCATAGGGTATAAACCTATTACCATCAATCAACAGTAATTTTGGTTTAGTGGATAGGCTATTAATTGCTCTATGCATTGAATAAAATGATGCTCTTAGAATATTTACTTCATCAATTTCTTTTGGTGAACAGGATTTCACTGCCCAGGATAAAGCATCCTGCTCAATGATTACTCTTAGTTTATTTCTTTGTTTCTCGCTTAGCTTTTTGGAATCGTTTAGCAATGAACTATTATATCCATTTGGCAATATAACTGCAGCTGCAAAAACAGGCCCGGCTAAACATCCACGACCTGCCTCATCACACCCTGCCTCTATCAGATTTTTACTAAATGAAGATCTTAGCATATAACTAAGGAATAAAGTTTGGTAGTCTAGTGTAATATTGATTTACTAAAACTAATAATAATAATATAGTTAAAATAATATTATACACCCGCGGTCTTCTCAACTGATTTACCCAATATGTAATCAAGAGAACAATAGGAATAAGCATGGTCAGTAAAAATTCAACATCAGTATGAAAAACAACCAGTATAGCAGCATTGATTACAAAAAACAATACAACTATTAAAAGATTCCTGCGGGTATTAATATTTTGCTCTGAAAGCATTGCTAATACCCCAAAAACACTCATTAGGCTTAATGTTGTAATTATAGCTATGGTAGTTATATTTAAAACATTATCAAACATTGGTATTTCTGTGGAGATCTTGAAATAACTAATTAAATTTAATAATTGTTCATGAAAATTTCCAGTAAAGAAAAACCACACCATTATAAAGAAGAAAGGGCTAACAATACCAACTATCGAAACCACAAGAAACCTAAGATTCATTACTCTGTGAACATAAATCGTCAACCATACTAATAATACCAAAAAAATAAGCACCGGAAAAAGCAATGCTGCCAATCCAATTAAAAAGGAAGCATTATAAATGGTTATTATCTTATCTGTTGATTCAGGCAGGTTCATTAGGTTCATCCACACAAATACCATTATTATATTGGTTAAGGTTATAGGGTTATTATGAAACCCTCCAACCACAGCACTTGACAAAAGAATATAAAGTGCCCACACTAGCGTATTTACTTTACCTGAAAGGTTAAATTTAATGGAATATAAATTCAACATAACAGCTGTGATCAAGGTTAATATCATTGATATAACCGTAAATAACAAAGGATTACTTATTGATAAATAAGTTAAAAAATTAAATGCATAGGTTTCGGTGCCAACATAAGGACTTGGATATAGTATACTTGGCAACCAAAGTAAAATAGCAATCGCAAATACAACTAAGTACCTCGAAATATAGCCTGTATTAAAGTACCTAATCATATACTACTCAAAATTAATCAAATCAAAACCTATGTCTTTTCGGACATATTTATCCTCAAAATCAATTAAATCAACATTAGCATAAGAATCTTGAAGAGTTGACTCCATATTAACACCTAAGGTTGTAACGGCAATAACCCTGCCACCAGATGTTTTAATAGAGTTATTATCAACATCTATTGTAGTGCCAGCATGAAAGACAATGCAATTATTTACATTTTCAAGACCTGTAATTGTTTTTCCTTTTTCATAGTTTCCTGGGTAACCTCCTGACACCATCATTATTGCAGCTGCTGTTCTAGGATCAAATTCAACTGTACTCTCAGAAAGTTTTTCATGCGCAGTATTCACAAACAGTTCCAATAAATCAGATTCAATTCTCGGTATAACAGATTCAGCCTCGGGATCACCCATTCTACAATTATATTCAATCACATATGGATCTCCATTTACATTTATGAGGCCAAAAAATATGAATCCTTTGTAGTCTATGCAATCCTTTTTAAGACCATCTACTGTAGGCTTCACAATTCTGTTTTCAACCTTATCCATAAACTCTTCACGGGCAAATGGTACTGGAGATATTGAGCCCATACCACCTGTATTCAAACCCGTGTCTCCCTCCCCTATTCTCTTATAATCCTTTGCCTCAGGAAGAATAACATAATCTGTACCATCCGTTAAAACAAATACAGATAGCTCAATTCCTGATAAAAATTCTTCTATGACTACATTTTTAGATGCTTCACCAAATTTTTGCTCTGAAATCATTTGGGATAGTTCATTTTTTGCCTCATTGCGATCTTCAATAATAAGTACTCCCTTTCCAGCTGCCAAGCCATCTGCTTTTAGAACATATGGAGAATTTAATGTATCAATAAAATCAAATCCTTCTTGCAGGTTACTCTCATTAAAAGTACGATAGGCAGCAGTGGGAATGCTATAATTGGCCATAAAATCCTTCGCGAATGATTTACTACCCTCAAGCTGAGCACCCGCTTTTGACGGCCCAATTACTAAAATATCTTTCAAAACAGAATCATCACGGAAAAAATCATATATCCCACCAACCAATGGAGCCTCGGGTCCAACTACAACCATATCGATTTCTTTCTCTATAACTATCATCTTGATTGAAGCAAAGTCATCGAGGTCAACGGGGATATTAGTGCCAACATTTCTTGTTCCGGCATTACCAGGTGATATATAAAGCTTTTCTAAACTTGTACTTTGTGCTAATTTCCATGCAATTGCGTGCTCTCTTCCTCCACTTCCCAAAATAAGTACGTTCATTATTTTTAAGTTTGATTATTCTTTACTGTTTCCATTATCGATTTCCAAAGTCTATCAGCAGTTTTATCCCAAGAAAATTCATTCCTCCTCTTTCTACCTTTTTCCACCAAAGTTAATGACAATTGCTCATCATCAACTATACTTCTCATTGCCGATGATATCTCTTTAGCATTACTTGGGTTTACAAGTAAGGCAGCATCTCCTGCTATTTCTGGCATAGCAGTAACATTGGATGTAATTACAGGAACTTCAGAATTAAAGGCTTCAATTATTGGTATTCCAAAGCCTTCGAAATATGATGTATAAACCAATGCAAGTGATGAGCCAACAACTAAACTAAGGTCTTTAGGGCCTAATCTACCTGTAAAAATAACATCGTCCTTGAATGACATTCTCTGAAATGATTCATTGATTTCTTTATTCCAATACATTTTCTCACCAACCAGAACAAACTTAATACCCCTACTATCATTTACCTTAAATTCATCAAAGGCTTTAAATATATTTTGGAGGTTTTTTCTGGGGTTAAATGCACCTACAAAAACAAAGTAATCCTTGCTATTGGTATATTTTTTCTTAACCTGTGCCTTATCTTTATCAGAAACTACCTTGAAGACATCATTTGATCCATTATACAAAACATCAATCTTATTAGAGTCAATTCCGTATTGTGTCATTATGTCTTTCTTAGAAAATTCAGATACTGTTGCTATTCTTACTGCTTTGTGGGCATATTTTGGAGTAAAATATCTATAATATCCTCTGTAGATTAAAGACATATGCTCAGGATAATGCTCAAAATTCAAATCGTGTATTACTATTAAATCAATAAACTTTGACCTCAAAGAAAGAAATGAATCTGGAGAAATAAATAGGTCGGGTTTTATCTTTTTTAAAACTTTGGGAACTGAAAATTCGTACCATAAATATAATAATATTGAATGTCTTGCTGGAGGTCCAACCACAATTGGTTTTACATTTTCTGCAAAAATAAATTCATCACTATACTTTCTGTCAAAAATAAAATAAAAGGTGTGCTCTGGATGTGACGTTACAATCCTTTTTAAAGACTCATAAGTAAACCAACCTATCCCCTCAAGTTTATCCTTAAGCAGCAGCCTTGTATTTATGGCAATTTTCAAAGTTCTAATCTAATTAGAGTTAGTGGGTAGCAAATATCTTAAAAAATCAAAGGTAACTGTTAGTTAATCTGAATAAAAAACTAGTGCCAAAGCCCACAGCCATTCCAAGAATAGCTCCGAAAAAAACATCCATGGGATAATGAACGCCTAAATAAACACGACTATACATTATAAGTAATGTGTAAATTACCATTATTGGAATAATCCATTTGAAACGTTTTCCCAATAGCAAGATAAAGAATGTTGCAATGGCTGCACTATTTGATGCATGTGAAGATACAAAACCAAAAGAACCGCCACAGTCCTTAACCAAGTGTAACTTATTTAAAAGATCGGGTTCATGACATGGTCTTAAGCGTTCAAATATATTTTTAAATAAATGTACAGATGCCTGGTCTGAAATTAATATTGTAACTGCTGACATCACAAGAACAAGCCAGAATTTATTTTTATATTCAACTATGACAAGATAAAGTAGCAATAGATAAAGAGGGAGCCAACCCAACTTCGAGCTAATGTAAAGCATTGCCGTGTCGAGTAAGGTACTGTTGAAACCATTTATAATAAGCAGAATTTTATCATCAATGGCTAAAATAAACTCCTGCATAATTGATCTTTTTTAAACCTAAAGCTAAAAATAGTTAATTTATTTTGAAAGTGAAAAACAAGTAACCTTCTTGTTTATAATTCTCCACCATTAATGGCTTTCTTTTTGTAATCAAAATAATCCGTATTATATGGATCTCGTCTTATCATCATATCAATATATGGCAATGCCTTATTCCATTTTCCTTTATCCATATACTTCTCTATTCTTTTGATATAATACTCATCTGGATTACATAAATAACCAGGGTTGTCTTCTTCTATGAATAGAAGAGCATCATCAGTCTTTGTTTCTGTGCCCTTTAGGACAAACTGTATCGGCACCTCAAAGTGAGTATACTTATTATCAGTGCATGTATTCCACTTACCTTCAGTACTATTAAAGAAAGCTGATATCGCATTATCTATTCCATAACCCAGAGCTGTTTTTATTTTTAGATCCTCTATAACACCATCACAATCAACGGTTATGGATACAATTGAAATACCTACAATACAGTGCGCCTTAGCCAGCGCAGGGTAGGTAACAGTTGTATTGAATAACTTCTCCAATGTATAATATCCTCCCTTAAATCTATAATTCAACAGTTTTATAACATTGTCTTTGCGTGCTTGTGATATTGAATTAACATCTTGACCTATGAGACTAAATATGAATATAATATTTAACCCAATTATAACAATTATATTTTTCATCTCTTTCTCAAAATCATATAAAGTGAATGTTATTTTCTTTTCTGAAGTATATCTCTTAACCCAATTAGCAATTCCTTGGTCTTTTTTAAGGTAGAAATCACATCAAGTTGTTCCAAAGATTTTCCAGACTTTCTATTATCTAGATAATCCTTAACTCCTTGAATGGTCATTCCTTTTTCCTTTACAAGATAGTGAACTATACTTATGTTATTAATTTCCTTTTGTGAATAATACCTTGTTCCCTTGGCATTTTTCTTTGGTTTAATAAAATCAAACTCTTGCTCCCAATATCTCAGAAGAGAAGTATTTACATTAAATTTTTTAGCAACATCACCTATTTTTAGATATAGCTTCTCCGACATATCTTTTAAAAATTAATCCAATGACTGGTTTGGTAGTTTTGATCTTGTTAGAAGTGTTTCAAACTCCTCTGCTGAAAGGTCATTAAAAAAGTAATAAATGGGATTAATTGTCCTATTGTTCTTTCTTACCTCATAATGCAAATGAGGAGCGGTAGATTTACCAGTATTTCCTACCGTTCCTATTACCTGACCCCTTGTTACTTGTTCTCCCTTTTTAACATTTATATCCTTTATGTGAGCATAAAATGTTGAATAACCATATCCATGATCTATGGTAACAGTATTACCATAACCTCTTCGCGATTTTTGAGTTTTTATGATTTTTCCAGCACCACTAGCATAAATTGGTGTGCCTTGGGGTGCGCTAAAGTCAACCCCAGCATGAAACTTCTTAATTTTATAAATGGGGTCTATCCTGTAACCATAATATGATGATAGGCGTTTGAGCTCAATGTTATTAACAGGCTGAATTGCTGGAATACATGATAACATTTTTTCTTTATTCCTAGCCATTTCATAAACTTCATCAAATGACTTAGACTGCACATATAACTCGCTGGCCAGATTATCAAGTTTCTTAGAAGTTTCAATTATCAAGTCAGAATTATTATATCCTTCAAGCTTTACATACCTATCAATACCTCCGTATCCTGCCTGACGTTGTTCCTTGGATATTGGCTCAGCTTCAAAAATGACTCTGTAAATATTATCATCTCTATCCGACATTTCGTCAACTAATCCTTGAAGACTACCAAGACGATCATTCATTATCTCATATTGCAATTCGTATTGCGCTATCTCACTTTTTAGTATACGCTCCTTGGGAGACTCAAAGAATGTATAAGAAATAATTATTATGGCAAATGAAAATGCAAGTGCAGTAATTAAAAACAGAAGTGTTTTAAAAATCCTTTGCAATGAAGATGTCTTTGCTTCTTCATAAGATAAGGACTTATTGTTGAAAATGTACTTAGTCTTTGCCATTATTAACTTCGATGAACTGCGAAATTAATTATTTAGGCTAAATTTGCAATCTCAAATAAATAAATATTTCAACAATTTGATGTTAACTATTTGATTATGAATTCTATTGATATCCGCAAAGCTTTTCTTGATTTTTTTGCCAGTAAACAACACAAAATAATAGCATCAGCACCTATGGTTGTTAAAGATGATCCTACTTTGATGTTTACAAATGCAGGAATGAATCAATTCAAAGATTTATTCCTAGGAAATGCTCCCATTAAGGAATCCAGAGTTGCTGATACTCAAAAGTGTTTGCGTGTTAGTGGAAAACATAATGACCTTGAAGAAGTTGGCCATGATACATATCACCATACTATGTTTGAAATGCTTGGCAACTGGTCTTTTGGGTCCCCAAACTCTAACAACGGTGGTTATTTTAAGAAAGAAGCTATTTCGTTTGCATGGGAACTTTTTACTGAAGTTTATAAAATTGACAAAGACCGCTTATATGTAACTGTTTTTGAAGGTGATTCCAAAGATGGTCTTGAAAAAGACTCAGAAGCAGAAAAATATTGGAGTGAATACCTGCCAAAAAACAGAATTTTACTTGGATCAAAGAAAGATAATTTCTGGGAAATGGGCGAAACAGGGCCCTGTGGACCATGTTCAGAAATTCACATAGATATCAGAGATGATAAACAAAGAAAAGAATTGCCTGGGAAAGATCTTGTGAATATGGACCACCCTGAGGTAATTGAGATATGGAACCTTGTATTCATTGAATACAAAAGATTAGCAAATGGCAAATTAAGCCCACTATCGGCAAAACATGTTGACACAGGAATGGGATTTGAGAGGCTTGCAATGGTTCTTCAAGATGTAAAGTCCAACTACGATACTGATATATTTTCAGAAATAATTAAGACAATTAGTGGATTTGCAGGTATTGATTATGGTAAGAGTGATGAAACTGATATCGCCATGCGCGTTATTGCAGATCACCTAAGAGCTGTTGCTTTTGCAATTTCTGATGGTCAGCTTCCCTCAAACACTGGAGCAGGTTATGTAATAAGAAGGATTCTAAGAAGAGCTGTAAGATATGGCTTTACATTTCTTGATCTTAATGAACCTGTCATCTATAAATTACTTCCTGTTCTTGATAAACAGATGGGAGAAACATTTTCAGAACTAAGAAGTCAATTGAAATTTATAGAACAAGTTATCAAGGAAGAGGAGATTGCCTTTCTACGAACTCTTGCTCATGGAATAAAGAAATTTGATCAATACATTAAGTCAAATAAAAATAATAGAGAAATTAGTGGATCTTTTGCATTTGAACTATATGACACATTTGGATTTCCAATAGACCTTACACAGCTAATTGCCAGAGAGAAAGACATGACAGTTGATATGGACGGATTCGACAAAGGACTAAATGAGCAAAAACAACGCTCACGAAAGGATGCATCTGTAGACACCAGCGACTGGACTATTATTGAAGATAGCAATGAACAGACTATATTCGTTGGTTATGAAGCTTTTGAATCCGTTTCTAAAATTAGAAAGTATAGAAAAGTTGCAACAAGTAAGAAAACTAATTTTGAGGTGGTTTTGGATATTACACCATTCTATTCCGAATCTGGTGGACAAATTGGAGATAAGGGAACATTAAAATCATCGGAAGAAATTCTTAATGTTATTGATACCAAAAAAGAAAATAACCAGATAGTTCATATTGTATCCTCTGAACCAAAAAATCCCAGTCTTGAATTTATTGCAAAAATCAACACGGATAAACGCAAGCTTATAATGGCAAACCATACTGCGACCCATTTAATGCATTCTGCCCTTAGAAAAGTTCTTGGAACGCACGTTGAACAAAAAGGATCCATGGTTGCTGATGACAGATTTAGATTCGACTTTTCTCATTTTGGTGCAATGACAACAGAGGAAATTAAAAGTGTTGAAAAAATAGTTAATGATGCCATAAGACAAAATACTCCAGCTGATATAAAGGATGATATACCCATGCAATCAGCTAAAGACATGGGTGCAATGGCGCTTTTTGGAGAAAAATACGGAGACACTGTAAGAGTAGTAACATTTGATGAAAGCTTCTCCGTAGAGCTATGTGGTGGTACACATGTGCAACAAACTGGGGATATAGGACTGTTTAAAATAATATCTGAAAGTGGAATTGCCGCCGGCGTGAGAAGAATTGAGGCTTTAACGGGAAAAGCTGCTGAAGATTTTGTGTACAATGAATTAGAATCGCTAGAATCAATAAAGATTCTATTTAAAAACCAACCCAATACTGTGAATGCAGTAAAAAGCATACTAGATCAACATTCAAAACTGCAGAAGGAAATAGATAAGCTTAATAGGAATAGCGCATTGCAACTAACAGACTCATTGATTTCCAATGCAGAGGAAATATCGGGAGTAAAGTTTATTTGTAAGGAAGTAGAACTTGATGTTAACCAAGCTAAAACATTAGCACAAAATCTGCGATCAATGGATAATAATATTTTTACTGTTTTAGCCCTAAAAGATGGTAATAAGGTAAATCTAATAATATCTATCTCTGACGAGTTAGTTAAAACAAAAGGAATGAATGCAGGAAGTATTATCAGGGAAATATCAACCCACATAAATGGTGGTGGTGGTGGCCAACCATTTTTTGCCACAGCAGGCGGAAAAAATGCTTCTGGAATTAAAGCAGCATTTGATTCTGCAAGAAACCTTATTAAATAATTTTTTATTGAATAGCGACCAAAAAAGGCGGTAGTTCTCAAATGAATTACCGCCTTTTTATATGTCAAATAGCTTTCTATTGCAGGTTCATAGTCGAAATATTAGCATAGAATGATTCTTCTATCTCATCTGCCAATTCATTCTGTTTATACTGCTTTGTAATCTGAATCAAGCGTTGCATAACAGCAATCGCCTCTTGAATATCACTTTGATATTCGGATGAGAATTTATCATCAAGAGATGCATAATACTGGAGGTCCTCGTTGTACCTGTTTGTTATTGTCATAACCATCTCATTACCTTTGTCAATCGCACCACTTTGATAGTAAAAGTCAGCCCATGACATCATATAGTAATCAAATGGGAACTTTTCATGAGGGAAAAACTCTATCCCACGATCCAAAACTGCTACTACACTATCGTATTTCTTCTCTGCTAATAAGGCTTGTGCAAGTCGCACATAATTCTGCTTAACCATACCAGAGTTTCTATCACTCTCACGATCCAAAATAACATCATCCTCATTTAGTCTACCCCATCGAATATTCTCATCCATTAAAACTTCATATGTGCGATCAGCATTAACTCCGCCTATTTTATTGATGAAATCTTTAGCAATAGTTGGTTTGAAACGGTATACAACACCTTCAAGATGACAATATTTATCCACACCTAAAACTTTTGCATGGCTATTTGGATTTGCAAAATAAACTGGTCGTTCCCAGTTATTAGTGGCTATTAAATCGAGAAGCATTAGGTCATTACGAAATAATCCTCCTTGTCTTATCTGCCAGTCAATTTCATCCACAATCTCTGCAGAATCAATTTGCGCAACAGTTCCCGAGGCAATAACAGCTTCTTTATCTACTTTATAACTTAAATTTTTTGTGGGCATGTAATCAATCCACTGGCCATTTTGAAGTGGAACTTGTGTTCCTTTGTTATCATCTTTTATGAATTTAATGGCATCCATTAGCTCAGCATCATCAACCCTTTCAAAAACTGGCACATAACTACCCTTTTTCTTATAAAAATCTTGATCTATGGTTAGTGGCAATCTATCAGAATCATAAACTTTTCTGCCCATTTGGCTTACATACCAATCTCCGGAAGAAAGCATATAATTCACCACTCTTACATCCGTTCTGTAGTTTTCTACTTCCTGAACATACCATAAGGGGAAAGTATCATTATCTCCATTTGTAAAAAGTATGGCATTTGGTTCACAGGAATCGAGATATCTTTTGGCAAAATCTGAAGCAGAATATTTACCTGATCTATTATGTGAGTCCCATCCTTGTTCTGCCATAATTCCAGGAACAAGCACCAAACAAATCACAACCACAATTCCTGCAGCTAATGTTTTATTTGCCATTCTTTTTTGTAGTGCATTATATATTCCAAGAACACCCAGTCCCATCCAAATTGCAAATGCGTAAAACGATCCAGCATATGCATAATCTCTCTCTCTAGGTTGCAAAGGTGTCTGATTAAGATATACTATAATTGCAAGACCTGTCATTAAAAACAGCAATCCAACTACCCATGTGTCTTTCTTGCTCCTATTTAGCTGAAATAGAAACCCAATTAAACCTAGGATAAATGGAAGAAAGAAAAATCTTGTTGAAGCAGGGTTTTCCATACTTTTTGGTAAATCAGTTTGACTACCCAACCTCATACTATCAATGAAATTTATTCCGCTTTTCCAGTTTCCGTGATTGATTTCTCCCTGGCTCTCTATATTATTTTGGCGGCCTGCAAAATTCCATAAAAAATACCTCCAGTACATAAAGTTAAACTGATACCTAAAAAAGAATGTAAGGTTTTCTCCAAATGTTGGTTTATATAGCACCTTTGTGCCTCCTTGCCCATCAGGAACGCTTATGGGAATACCTTCTATTTCTCCATATTGTTTGTAAAGGTTTTTATGAGCTGGTTTGGTATTGCTCCACATCCTTGGGAATATTGTCATGAACCTATCATCATAAATCGGAATGGTTCCTTTTCTATCATCTTTTATAACATACTTTCCAAGCTTTTGATCCTTCATATAAACTGGATTACCATCTGCATGATCAACAATTGGAGCGTTATAATAATGGCCATAGAAAATAGGCCAAGTTCCATATTGCTCTCTGTTTAGATAAGAAAGCAGGCTAATGGCATCCTTTGGATCATTTTCGTTAATAGGGGTATTGGCATTAGCTCTGATGATTAGCATAAAAAAGGATGAGTAACCTATTAATATGAATAAAAATGCTAGTATTACTGTATTCAAAACAACCTTCGATTTTTTTCTAGTGTAAATTAAACCCCAAGCAATTAACCCTGCAATTGCTAGGAAATATACCACGGTTCCTGAGTTAAATGGAAGTCCTAAGGTATTCACAAAGAACAATTCAAAGTTACCTGCTAGTTGAACAATACCAGGTATTATTAAATACATGATCACTACCAGTATAACAAGGGATGTTATACCAGCAATGATAAATCCTTTTAGGCTATATGGGTATCTCTTATAGTAGTAAACATAAACTATGGCAGGTATAGCAAGTAAATTTAACAAATGGACCCCTATTGATAAACCTATCATGTAGGCAATTAACAGTAGCCATCTATATCCCGTGCGTTGGTCAGCAGACTCTTCCCACTTGAGTATTGCCCAAAATACTATTGCAGTAAAAAGTGATGACATGGCGTACACTTCACCTTCCACAGCCGAAAACCAAAATGAATCACTAAAAGCGTATGCAAGTGCACCAACTGCTCCAGCACCAAGTATTGCATAGCCTTGAGAGATGGTAAGCTTATCCTCAGAATTAGTTTTCATGATCTTTTTCGCAAGCATAGTGATTGTCCAGAAAAGAAATAGGATTGTAAAGCTACTTGACAAAGCAGACATAATGTTGATCATAAGAGCAACATTTTCTAAATCTCCAAATGCAAATAATGAGAAAAACCGGCCCAATATTTGAAATAGTGGGGCACCCGGTGGATGACCTACCTGAAGTTTGTAAGCAGTTGCAATATATTCTCCGCAATCCCACCAACTAGCAGTAGGTTCAAGAGTTAAAAAATAAACCGATGTGGCAATTGCAAAAACAATCCATCCAATCAGTTGATTTAATTTGTTATAATTTTCCATTAGTTAAGATATCTTTACCCGTGAGATTTTAAATGCGAAAATATACAATTTCAACAAATAGTTTTTTTAATCGTCATCTATTTTAACAACATTTAATAGTCTATTGTTTAAATACAAAATAATATTATGGTTATATGATTGATTTACTGACACATAAATCAATGTAGCATAAGAATGTAAGCAGCACAGATGATACTTGTGCATTAGGAAACAAAAGAACTCTAACCTAATTATTTACTAATACTAAATCAGAAGCTTCGTCATTATTTCCAGATTCAGCATATCCATTTACATACTCTTAATGTGTGAATGGTAATCATAAATAGAATTCCAAACCTTATCAATATCCAAATCCTTAGTATCAAGGCCTTTCTCCTCTAGGTAGTCAATCATATCTAATTTAGAAGCAACATCATCTCCATCAGTCCATTTCCTTTTTAAGGGCTTTAACCTTTCTAAATTTGCTCTATAAATGCTTAGTAAATCATCTTGCACTTCTTTGTTCTGCTCTATTTGTTCTAATATGTCCATCTGTTATTTTTTTACAAAGTTAGTTTTAAATTGTCATTTAATGTATCTATTTTTTTAATCAAATATATGTGATTCCATGCAGTACAAACTTCTTTAAACAATTGTTTGTAATAAAAAAAAATCGCTTATCTTTGCCGCCCGATTGTCTCATGGTGTAAAGGTAGCACTGCAGATTTTGATTCTGCCTGTCTAGGTTCGAATCCTAGTGAGACAACAGATTAGGTGAATGGATGAGGGGGCGGCAGTCCCCTCTTTTTATAATGATAGATAAAAAGCACATAGAAGATTTGACCGAAGAATGCCTTTTTGGCACTGATAGGTTTGTTACTGCGATAAAAATTAGTACCGATAATAAGGTAATGGTATTTATAGACGGAGATTCAGGTGTTAATATTGACAATTGTGTTGAACTAAGCAGACACATCGAAGGAAATCTTGATCGCGAGAAGGAGGATTACGAGCTAAACGTTGCATCAGCAGGAGCCGATAATCCTTTTGTAATGTTAAGGCAATACAAAAACAACATAGACAACTTAGTTCAAGTAACCAGTGCTGATGATAGAAAAATTAGAGGAATTCTTAAGTCGGTAAATGATACCGATATAGAATTATTGGAAGAGATTCGTAAGAAGAACAAAAAGAATAAGAAGGTAATTTACGGAGAACAAATTACAATTGCTTTTGACGACATAAAAGAGACTAAGAGAATTATAAGTTTTTAATTATAACTGATAAAAAGAAGTAGAGATGGATAACATGAATCTTGTTGAAACTTTTTCGGAGTTTAAGGAATTTAAGAATATTGATCGTGAAACCATGATGCGCATCCTGGAAGATGTCTTCCATAGTATGCTAACCAAAAAGTTTGGCGAGGAAAGTAATTTTGACATTATTGTAAACATTGACAAAGGTGACCTAGAAATTTGGCACTATAAAAAAATTGTCAAAGACGGAGAAGTTGAAGACGAAAGCCTTGAGATTGCTTTTTCAGAAGCAATAAAAACTGAACCTGATTTTGAAGTTGGTGAGGAATATTCAAAACAGATTAAACTTGCTGACTTTGGGCGCCGTGAGGTGCTTTCAATACGTCAAAATCTAGTATCGAGAATACTTGATTACGAAAAAGATAATGTTTACAAAAAGTACAAGGAAAGTGTTGGAGACATTATCACAGGTGAGGTTTATCAGGTTTGGAAAAAAGAAATTCTAATTCTAGATGATGAAGGTATTGAGTTAATTCTGCCAAAGTCAGAGCAAATATCTTCTGATTATTTCCGAAAAGGTGATGCAATAAGAGCAGTTGTTTTAAAGGTAGAAATGCGCAATAACACTCCAGTTATAGTTCTTTCAAGAACATCATCAACTTTTCTTGAAAGATTATTTGAAGCTGAGGTTCCGGAGGTCTATGATGGGTTAATAACCATAAAAAATATTGTTCGTGTTCCGGGTGAACGTGCAAAAATTGCTGTTGAATCCTACGATGATCGTATTGATCCCGTTGGTGCATGTGTTGGTATGAAAGGGTCAAGAATACATGGAATAGTCAGGGAGTTAAAGAATGAGAATATAGATGTAATTAACTTCACTAATAACACCTCACTTTATATCCAAAGAGCACTTTCTCCAGCAAAGATAACATCAATAAAACTTAACGAAGAGTCCAAAAGAGCTGAAGTTTTTATGAAGCCTGATCAGGTTTCTCTTGCCATTGGTAAAGGTGGTTTTAACATAAAACTTGCAGGTAAATTAACTGGCTATGAAATTGATGTTTATCGAGATAGTGATTCTGAGGCTGAAGATGTAGACATCATGGAATTCAATGATGAAATAGATCAGTGGATTATTGATGAGTTAAAAACCATAGGTTGTGATACTGCTAAAAGTGTTCTAGAGCTCGATAAAAAAGAGCTAGTAACCAGAACAGATTTAGAAGAGGAAACCATAGATGAGGTTTTAAAGGTGCTCCGAACAGAATTTGAATAAAAATATTATTTTTACGCTTAGCAGGCTTTCACCCGCTGAGTTTGATTGAACGAAAATTATTGTATGACAGGAAGTAATAAGGTTGTAAGATTAAGTAAAGCTGCCAGAGAATTCAATATTAGTATTGACTCAGTAGTTATTTTCCTTAAGGACAGGGGTTACGATATTGAAAGAAACCCAAATACTAAACTTGAGCCTGAGATGTATAATCAATTAACAGAAGAATTCAGGGTAGAAAAGGAAGTTAAGGAAATCTCACGAAAGAAAGGTCTTGAATTTGTTGGAAAAGATCCGACAAGTAACGAAAATACTGTCGCAAAACGAGCTGAAGAATATGACAGGGCTCCTGTTGACAAGGAGTTAATGATAAAGAATGTTGGTGTTGCATTTAAATCAAATGAAAAAATAGAAAAGGTTGAAACTCCCAAAGCCGAAATAGTTGAAGAAACAATCGAACAAACTGAACCTCCCTCTGAAAAAGAGCCTGAGTTAGATTCTGACCCCGTCGCATCCAATGAAGTAGCACAAAATATTACGGAAGAGCCCAAAGATGAAATAAAAGAGGAAGTCATAGATTCAACTAATATTGAAGAAGCAGAGCCCATCGCTCCGGTAATTGTATCAGAAGAAGAAGAAACTCCTGATGCCCCAGAGGGTAAAGTTCAAAAAGATGAAAATAGTGACTTAAAGGTTTTAGGTAAAATAGATTTAGAAAATTTAAATCAGAAAACTAGACCGAAGAAAAAATCCAAAGAGGATAAAAGAAAAGAGCAAGAAGAGAAAAAAGGAATTAAGGCTAAAGTAAAGAAAGAAGCAACAGTGTCTGCAAAAGAAGTAACCGACAGCCACAAAGAAACCAAAGACGTAACCAAAGAGGTCTTAGAAGAAAAAGCAGAAGATGTTTCCTCTAAAAAAGAAACTACACAGGAAGTAGAGACGGAAGATAGATTTATCAAAACTAAATTTGAGAAATTAAGTGGTCCTAAGATTGTTGATAAGATTGAGCTCCCAGTAGAAAATAAAAAACCAAAGAAGAAAAAACCTGTAGCATCTTCGGACGACAATAAAGTTGGTCAAAATAAAAAGAAAAGAAGACGTATAAAGTCAAAAGCTACTCCTTCTAATCAGTCATCAAATAATCAGGGCCAGGATAAAGGGAATAATAAGAAGAGGCCTGCACCAAAGAAGAGGGTTGTCAAAGAAGAGCCATCGGAAGAAGAAATTCAAAAAAAGATAAAAGATACATTAGCAAGGCTTGCCCCATCAGGTAAATCAAAGGCAGCTAAGCATCGTAGAAAGAAGCGAGAAACAGTTTCTCAAAACATTCAAGAGGAATTACTGAAACAGGAGGAGGATAAAAAAACTCTTAAGGTAACAGAATTCGTAACAGCTAACGAATTAGCAAATATGATGGATGTTAGCGTTACTGACATAATAACATCATGTATGCAATTGGGTTTATTTGTATCCATTAACCAAAGACTTGATGCAGAAACAATAGTTCTTGTTGCGGAAGAGTTTGGTTACAAAACCTCATTTGTTAGTGTTGAAGAAGATGAAAACCTTGAAGTTTTTGAAGAAGAGGATGATATAGATAGTCTAGTTCCCAGAGCCCCAATTGTAACAGTGATGGGGCATGTCGACCATGGTAAAACTAAACTACTTGATTATATTCGTAATGCAAATGTAGTTTCAGGAGAGGCTGGTGGAATCACCCAGCACATTGGCGCATATGAGGTGAAAACTGAAACTGGGAAAAGAGTTACTTTCTTGGATACACCTGGTCATGAGGCATTTACTGCCATGCGTGCCAGAGGTGCAAAGGTTACAGATGTTGCTATAATTGTTATTGCTGCTGATGATAGTGTGATGCCACAAACAAAAGAGGCAATAAATCATGCACAGGCAGCTGGTGTGCCTATTGTTTTTGCCATAAATAAAATGGACAAACCAGATGCAAACTCTGAAAAGGTTAAGGAGCAGTTAGCAAATATGAATATTCTTGTGGAAGACTGGGGTGGAAAGTTTCAATCACAGGAAATTTCAGCTATTACAGGCATGGGCATCAATGAACTTCTTGAAAAGGTTCTACTTGAATCCGAGTTACTTGAACTAAAAGCAAACCCTGATAAGGGTGCAAAAGGTACCGTAATTGAGGCATCATTAGATAAGGGTCGTGGATATGTAACCACAATTCTAGTTCAAGATGGTACTCTTAAGAAAGGTGATATTATACTTGCTGGACCGGTTTCTGGTAAAGTAAAGGCCATGTTTAACGAACGTAACGAAAATATTGAATCCGTTGGGCCATCACAACCTGTTCTAATACTAGGTCTGATTTCAGCACCTCAAGCTGGAGATGTTTTCAACGTAATGAAAGAAGAAAAAGAAGCCAAATCGCTTGCTTCAAAGAGACAACAACTAATTAGGGAACAAGGGCTTCGTACCCAAAAGCACGTCACTCTAGATGAGATTGGCAGAAGAATAGCAATAGGAGATTTCAAGGAAATTAATATTATCGTTAAGGGAGATGTTGATGGCTCAATTGAGGCATTAACAGATTCATTGATAAAATTGTCAACAGACGAAGTTCAAGTTAATGTGATTCATAAAGCCGTTGGTGCAATTTCAGAATCTGATGTTATGTTAGCTTCTGCATCTGATGCCATCATTATTGGTTTCCAGGTAAGACCTACGGTTCAGGCTCGTAAGCGTGCTGAAAATGAGCAAATTGATATCCGACTATATTCAATTATTTATCAAGCTACAGAGGAGTTAGAAAAAGCAATTAAAGGTATGCTGGCTCCAAAGACAAAAGAAGAAGTCGTTTGCAATATAGAAGTTCGAGAAACATTTAAAATAACCAAAGTTGGAACAATAGCAGGTTGCTATGTTCTACACGGCAAAGTCCATAGAAATACTAAAGTGCGTGTTATACGCGATGGAATTGTGGTATATACAGGTCTATTGGGATCTCTTAAGAGATTTAAAGACGATGTTAAAGAGGTTGCTTCTGGATTTGAATGTGGGCTTAATATTGAAAATTTCAATGATATCAAGGTAGGAGATATAGTCGAAGGTTATGAAATGGTTGAAATAGCCCGTTAGTTAAAAGCTATATTTGAATAACCATCAAACCTTTAGTAAGTCTTTGTCATACTCTCTGAGATTGCTATTATATAGTTAGCCTTTTTTAGGGATTCTTCATTCAACGAATCCAAATCTTTTTGCTCCACTGATGATATTGTTACAATCCTTAACCCTGGTCTGTAAATATTCAAGTACCATAATATACTTTCAAAGTTATCAGAGTGATATGATCCATTGAAGTGAATAAATAGTTTGCCATTTCCGGACTGTCCTGCAATATTATATGCCATTGTTGCATCTTTTATTGCTTGTGCCATGGGGAGTGTTTTTGTAACATGTCCTCCCATTCCACCCATTCCTTCAATCATACTTGCATAACATGTTAAAGATGAATCATATTCCACAGGAAGTGGAGCAATATACAATTTTGCCTGAGCGTCCAGCTCGTCAAGCCCCTGAAAACCTCTTTTGTATACTACTGAAGCATACCTTCTTGGAATATTGGTGGCCACAAAAATCAAGTTACTATCCTTTGCAAAGTCTACCAGAGGAGCATAATCGGTACTATAATTTGGCCATAAGCGTGCTTCCTTTTTAAAGCTTTTTTCACTTATATGACCTGATAAATACTCATTTAATATCAACTGATTATCGGCCTCAAACATTTCCGCACCCAATGTAATATCTCCATTATTTAGTATATATAGATCATTTGTTAACTCAAACTGAAGCCAATGACATATGGGGTTATTGTGCAACTCTCCAAAAAACACTACATCAGCATCTGAAATATCATCTATTAATCTAGAATATTTTACCTTTTTTGCATTTTCATCAAAAATTTGATAAGCTGGTTTGTCATTTTTAAACCCAGTTATGATAGCAAATAACAAAGCTATTAGCAGTAGTTTTTTCATTATTTATTTTTATTTAAGGAAAATAATCTATTTGGTTGTTTTTTTCAATTTATCTTCTTGAAATACAAAAGGAAGTAAATTTTCTATGCCCTCAACTATTCTGGTAACGCATCCGTCTCCAGACATTATAACACGAATTTTACTGTCTTGTCTATTCTCAGCTTCTGATATTACCTGCCTACATGAACCACAAGGGGTGATGGGTTCCTTACTTTCAAATCTATTGGTTTGGCTAGATATTGCTATTGATATGATTGCAGCATCTGGAAACTGAGAGTTTGCATAAAATATGGCAACTCTTTCAGCACATAGCCCTGAAGGATATGCTGAATTTTCCTGATTTGTTCCTTTAATTACTTTGCCATTATCAAGTAATATGGCCGCACCTACCCTAAAATCTGAATAGGGAGCGTATGAGTTATTTGTAGCTTCTCTAGCTGAGTTAACCAATTTAGAGTCTTCCTCATCAATATCTTCCTTGTTCTGATATTCTCTGTAACTTATGACTAACTCTTTTTCGTTCATGATATGAAAAATACGGTTTGAGTGCTAAATTAAGAATATTTGTACTAAGAATAAACCAAATTATCATCATTAGATGGTTTTTTATTAGAAACACTTTTAGATCAATTGAGGTTAGCAGGAAAATTATCGCCCTTCTTCCTTCCAAATAGCAGCAATGAGTAGAAGAAAGCAAATAATGTAACACCTGCCTGAGTCTCTATGGTATCATCTGAAAACATTGACATTAAAATTATTATTAAAAAGATTGTAAAGAAATAATCCTTAAATCCTCCCAATTTAATTGCAGGATATAACAATCCAAAAATAAAAATAATGAATCCAAAAACTCCAAGTGCTACAAAGATTCCAAGAAATTGGTTATGAGCATGATACCTATATCTTTCTTCTAACGATGAATACATGCGATTGAACTCATTATTAAAGGCATCTTCTAGGTCGCCTGTACCAACACCAAACACCCAGTTTTGTCGAATAATATTAAATGATGCATGAAAATATTCTATTCTTTGCATTATTGAACTGCCACTTGGGTTACCCGTTCGCACATAAACCTCATACCCTTTTATCATTTTAAGAATACGTGTTCTTAAACCAGGGTTATTAATGTAATTGTGATTAGCTGTACCTTGTTCTATATAAGAAATGTCAGCATCGGCTAAGGACATAATACCATCCTTATCCTTGCGTAAATCCTTTGAGGTAAGATATCTTATTAATGTTGTATTAATTCTCTGTCCTGTAGATGTCTTTCCGTGATAATCAATATTACTCCTAAGATTCCATTCAGTTTTCAATTCTTCGTAGCAAATATAATAACTGACATACTTCCCATTTTCAATCAGAAGGTCAGCTGTATCATGCATATACTGATTGCCATAAGGCGTAAATACATCTAACTCTGAATAATTAATTTCTGGAGCAGTTGTTGCATCAATTATCATACTCCTCACCTGTATAAAAAATACCAAAGGAACTATAATCGCTATTCCAAACAAAACCAATTTCTGCCATAGGAACATTGTATTGTAAACTCGTATAATTAGATATAAAACAGACAGAACTACAATAATAACAATACTAGTTACCGATTCCAGCAGAAATAAGAACGTTACAAACCAAAGCCCCATAAGTATGAATATACCTTTTTGATATAGTTTAAAATTAGAGTCATGTATCGTGAAATATAACATTATAAATGCAGCAAAACTTACATTTAATCCAAGCCTTATGGGTGATATAAGAATGGATATTTCTCGAATATCAACATAACTAACTGTTAAATAAACCCCAGTTGAAATTAATGTACTTACTAAAACAGCCAATGAATATAATAGCAATAGATTACGTAATACCTTATAGCTCAGTTTATGCATGGTAGCAATAACCACTGGTAGCAATATAAGAGGTAACTTAACTCGTAGATCCTTTAGAGCATAATCAATGTCAGAGGTATAAAGTAAGCCTATTATATGAGCCACATATATTAAACAGAATATTAATACTGGTTTGTTTCGAAATAAAAGAGTAAACTTATCGATTAGGTTATTATAAGCCAATGATACAACGTACTTAAATAAATGAAGCATCCCCTTCAATATTCCTCCAAGATTAAAGAATCTATAGCTAATCCTAAAAGAAAATCCCGACCATAACCATAAACCTAGAAGTATAAATTCAGTTACACTCATGGTAAACTTGGAAAGAGGAATACTTACCGCCAATAAAACCAAAGTAATATTGTAAGATAATGAATGAATATTTGTACCTGAGTTCATAAAATTATTGATACTGTAAATGACTAATATTAGTAAATTCCTGACAATATTGAAGAGTAAATACCCTTGTCTGTCAGCACTCTAATGGCCTCTTCAATTTCTGGATCATTAATTAAGGAGGATTGCAGTCGTCCACTTTGATAATAATATCTGGTAATTATCTCCAGTTTGAGCATTTCCTCGATCTCTTTTTTATTTTTATCAATATCCTTCTTTTTCTCTTCACTTAAGATTATTGTCAATGTATCAAGAGTATTATTAAGTGCGTCTCTATAATCTTCTCTATCTGCACTTTGCGTTAACCTATCAAGCATTATTTCAGTTTCAGTTCTATAATCAAAACCTTGTGATTTGGCATAATTCTTAAAATCTTCAAAAACCTCATCTGAGATTAAAAAAGTATCAGGAGAAGATATTGAATCATTCTCTAAAGCAAATTCATTGGCAAAATTAAAGATATAATTTTGGGCATAAAGATCTCCACTAATCTGGCTAAATGGTTCCGCTTCTAATATTATATCTGGTTCAATTCCTCCCTTATCATATACCTTCCTTCCTCCTACTGTTTTAAAAACATTTAACAAAGAGTCTGCTGTATTAACAATGCTGTCTGTATTATCTTCTTCAAAGTAATCTATGGCTTGTATACATCTACCACTTGGTATGTAATACTTAGCTACTGTGAGTTTCATTTTTGAATTGTACGGCAGCTCCAGTATATTCTGCACCAGCCCTTTACCGAATGTTTTTTCACCAATTACCACACCTCTATCCATATCCTGCAATGCACCTGCAACTATTTCAGAGGCTGATGCACTATTGCCATTAACAAGAATAACTAAAGGTATTTTAGTATTTATTGCATTATTTTTTGTTCTATGAACTGTTGTGTTGCTCTTAATCTTCCCTTTCGTTGTTACTATTGTTCTATTTTTTGGCACAAATATATTTACTATATCAACAGCTTCATTCAACAGTCCACCTCCATTTCCCCTCAAATCAAGAACCAATCCTTCGAGAGTATTTTCTGATGACAGTTTACTAAATGCTTTTTTAACCTCATTAGCAGATTGAGGATTGAACTGTAATAGGTTTATATACCCTATGCTATTATTAAGCATGCCGTAATATGGAATATTAGGTATCTTTATCTTCTGTCTGACAACAACAAAATCCTCAACAGTAGTATCCCCATAGTGCATTACAGAAATTGTAATCTCTGTTCCAGGCGTACCTTTTAATTTAGTACTTATGTCATTGCTAGATTTTTTGAATGCTGTCTCGCCATTTATGGCAACAATCTTATCTCCAGCCCTGAGACCTGTTTTCTGAGCAGGAAATCCTTCATAGGGCTCTGATATAATTACATAATCACCTTGTTTTTGAATCATAGATCCAATACCTCCATATTCACCTTTGGTCATCAGTTCAAAGTCCTCACGTCTCGATTCAGGAACATAGATAGTGTATGGATCCAACTTCTTCAATAATGCATCAATGGCTGCAGTATTTAATTCACCAGGATTTATATCATCAGCATAATTAAGGTTTAACTGTCGTAATATATCTGCATATATCTCAAGGTTTTTGGATAATTCAAAATTATTATTTTGTGATAACCCAATGGTAATGAACGTTATCGATACAATAAATGTTAATAATATTTTATGAAATCTTGCTGTCATATATAATAGTTTTATGGTACTGGATCATATCCACTGCCACCCCATGGATTGCATGATAAAATCCTCCTTACCGACATACGTCCACCTTTTAATGGTCCATATTTTCTAATAGCTTCAGCACTATAGTGCGAACAAGTGGGCGTATACCTGCAAGCTCTTCCAATAAAAGGCGACAAGGTATACTGGTATATTCTAATTATAAATATAAAGAAATTACCTATTAATTTTGACATCCTTATCAGTTAAGCGCTGCAAAATTAGAATTAATTTTTGTTCCATATAGGAACTTTCAACAATAGTTTTTGCAGTGTAAATAAAGGCAATGAGAAGCCTCTTATCAGAATTATTATCGTAAGCACTCAATATCATATGCTTATTCCTTCTGTAAGCCTCCCTTATGCGACGCTTTATGGCGTTTCGTTTTACAGCTGATTTAAAATTTCTTTTAGAGACAGAAATAAGTACTTGTACATGCGGTTCTTCCATGCTGTCAATCTCCATAACTAGAATTCTGAACGGATATACAAGATCACTTGACCCATTAGCAAATAGACTATCTATATGCGTTTTACTGCACAATTTTTCATCTTTTTTAAAAGTATATCCCACAAAAATTATTCTTTATTAGTGAAACGTGTAGCTAATTGTTGTCGCTATTCCATAGTCTTCTCTGGAAGCATCCTCCGAAATAGGTTTGCTATCAAAATTATAATAAAAGTTTATACCTACATTAAAATCACTTATTACCTCAATCTTGGCATCCAAATAATAATTTACTCTATATCTCCCGGGTGTTGTAAAATTAGGATAAGTCTTTAGGTAGGTTGTTATATTAAACTCTGGATCGGTGTACTTGTAGTAATGATAATTGATTCCAAACAAGCCCTCCAGATTATTGGTAACCTCGTCAGTATCCATGGACCATTCTCTGTTTGCATTTGAACCCAAAGACAAATAAAGCCTATTGTGATAATTTTGAACTATGTAATTGATTATTGACACACCTCCAAGTATCCTAAATTTATATCCTAGCTCACTATTTGAACTTCCCTCTAAGTTACCTCCCAAATACCATTTGTGATAAATAAGTCTTTGCATCATTAAATTGGCATCTGATTTATTGGAATTTATTGAATCCGATTGATAAGTTGTATTGTCACTCCAACTTAATTCGGCATAAGTATGTCTATTTCTATGATAAAGGCTTCCAGATGTTGTCAGAGTTGCAATATCACTCCCCTTGCTATAATTAAAACCTAGACCCAGCGATCCACTTGTTCGCAACCAAAAATTCTTTTTAATGGGATATAACTCAATTATATCCTCTATGAATAGTCTTTCACTTCCGTTTATTAGGATAAGATTTACATATCTGTCAATACCACACGTATCAAAGCTTCCGAAATATTGTTTACCATCTTTTAATACAACTTGAAAACTCTTTTCTGATTTGAATGTATTAATTTTATCAACTTGGAACTTAATTGTTCCCATCCCATCCATTTTATACGTAATAATTCCGTCGTTGAGCTTCTTAATTTCTCCGAGCAAAATATTGCCGTTAATATGCACTATTGTATCTGTTTTCTGTCCAAATATGTTCATGGATGTAACAAATATAACCATCACCAGTAATATTTTCCCAAAAGAACCCTTGTTAATAATCTTATTCATTGTATTTCCTTCGCAATCGTTTTAGTTAATAATAAAATGAAAAATTAAAATGCAAAAATAAATTTATAATTCTGTGTACCAATATTTTTTGATACAATAATATTATTGGTGTATTTTTGGAATCTATAAAAAACCATAGTATGATAAAGAAACCTCAACTATCTTTTTGGCAAATATGGAACATGAGTTTTGGGTTTTTAGGTATCCAATTTGGATTCGCCTTACAAAATGCAAATGCTTCAAGTATACTACTTACATTTGGAGCAGATATCCATCAGTTAAGTTGGTTTTGGTTAGTTGCACCCATAACTGGTATGATAGTACAGCCCATCATAGGATACTTCAGTGATAAAACGTGGAACAGGCTTGGGAGAAGGCGGCCATACTTCCTAGCTGGAGCGATATTCACATCCACTGCTTTGATTCTAATGCCCAATGCACCTCATCTAGCTACTATGATTGCTCCCATGTTTATTGGTGGTGGGATGCTAATGATAATGGATGCATCCATGAACATAAGCATGGAACCATTCAGAGCTCTGGTGGCAGATAAACTACCAGAAGAACAGCATTCACTAGGTTTTTCAATGCAAACATTGCTAATTGGAATAGGCGCAGTAATAGGTTCTTGGCTACCATATATCTTAGGGAATTGGTTCGGAGTTTCCAAGGTTGCAGTCGACGGATTTATTCCTGACAATGTAACATACTCATTTTATTTTGGAGCATTTGTTCTAATTTCATCCATCATTTGGACTGTGACTTCTACAAATGAATATCCCCCTGAGTTTTATGATAAGGACACTGATGATCAAATTGATGAAAAATCAAAATTTACAATTCCGAGAAAAATGTGGCAATTACTTTTGGTACAATTCTTTTCATGGTTTGCCTTGTTTTCAATGTGGGTATATACAACTCCAACTGTAGCAGAATACTTTTTTGGAGCCTCTAATCCTGATTCACCAGAGTTCAAGGAAGCTTCAAATTGGGTGGGCATTTTATTTGGTATTTATAACGGAGTTTCTGCTATAATTGCATTATCACTGCCAAAAATAGCCCTTCGGATTGGAAGAAAAAGAACTCACGCAATTGCCTTACTTATTGGTGGAGTTTCATTCCTATCGTTTGGTCTTATTCCATCTTATCAATTACTTGTAATACCAATGATTGGTATCGGAATAGCATGGGGCAGCATATTAGCAATGCCATATGCAATGTTAGCAAACTCCCTTCCAGCAAAAAAAATGGGAGTGTTCATGGGGTTATTCAATATGTCTATTACAATACCTCAAATTGTAAATGGTGTTTTTGGTGGGCTTATTCTTAAATACCTCTTCAATGGAGATCCAATGCTATCAATATATATGGCAGGAGTATTTATGATATTTGGTGCACTAAGCACACTTGCTGTAAATGATAAACTGTAAATTATACCTAATATAATGGCAAAAAATAAGTTTGAGGCCGTAGTCTTCGATCTTGATGGAGTTATTACAAAAACTGCCACTACTCACAGTCGGGCATGGAAGAGCATGTTCGATGAATATTTGTTGTCGCTAGTAAACTCAGATGAAAATAAATTTATTGAGTTCACCCCCCAGGATTATCTTACATATGTTGATGGGAAACCCAGATATGAAGGTGTAAAATCTTTTCTTGATTCTAGGAATATATCAATCCCCTATGGAGATCCAAACGATGGTGGCGAAAAGGATACAATCTGCGGTTTAGGAAATAGAAAAAACAAAGCCTTTAATCAAGTGCTAGCCAAGGAAGGTATAGAAGTTTATCCTTCAACTGTGAAATTTTTGGAGCAGTTGAAAAGAGATAACATAAGGATTGGTGTTGCCTCATCAAGTAAAAACGCACAGTCTGTGCTTAAGGCAGCAGGTCTGATGCACTTTATTGAAACACGAGTTGATGGTGTTGTTAGTGCTGAAATAGGACTAAATGGTAAACCGGCTCCCGACATATTTTTAACTGCTGCAAATAATTTAGGTGTTGATCCTAACCTAACAATAATAGTGGAAGATGCAGTTTCTGGAGTTCAAGCAGGGAGAAATGGAAATTTCGGATTAGTGCTGGGATTAGCTCGTGAAAACAATAATGAAGCATTGAAAGCAAATGGTGCTGATATAGTCTTAAATGATCTTGCAGAAATTTCAATTGATGAAATAAATCAATGGTTTGAAGTTGGAATAGAAGAAGATAATTGGCAATTATCATACAATGACTATATACCTTCCAAAGAAAAATCACGAGAAGCTCTTCTTACTGTGGGAAATGGATACATGGGAATACGTGGAGCTATGGAAGAAACCACTGCTGGTGAATACAATTATCCAGGCACTTATATTGCAGGACTCTACAACAGACTAACAACAAATGTATCAAACAAAGATATTATTAATGAAGACTTCGTATGCGCTCCCAATTGGATGACCATAACTTTTAAAATAGATGATGGCGAATGGATAAATCCTAATAATATTTTAATTGATAAAATACACAGAGATCTGAACTTAAAATCGGGACTTCTGACAAGGGTGATGGAAATTACTGATAATGAAAATAGACAAACTAAAATTGAATCATATAGAGTTGGTAGCATGTCTAACCCAAATATTGCAGCCATTAAATATGCAATAACTCCGTTAAATTACCAAGGTAAGATTACAATTTCTAGCATCATAGATGGTGCGGTAATTAATGATGGTGTAAAGCGTTACCGGGAATTAAATCAACAACATCTAGAAGCAGTTAATCAAGGTGGAGAAGAAAACATCTCATGGCTTACTGTAAAGACAAATCAATCAAAAATAGAAATAACAGAAGCAGCAAAAATTAATCTATATGGAAATAATTCGTTCAGCTCCAAAATAGCCAAAGATGAAGGGATTGTTTGCACATATATTGAATGTGATGCCATACTAAACAACAAAATTACCATTGAAAAGTTAATATCGATTGTTGACAGTAATAATATGGGCAGCAATACTAGAGATACAGCACTGGAAATGCTTAAAGGTTATGCAAGTTTTGATGAAATATTTACTGATAGCAAAAATGAATGGGACGAAATATGGAATAAGGTGGATATCAAAATTTTGGGTGACAGAATATCCCAGAAAATGCTCAGGCTACACATATACCATATAATTGTTAGTGCATCTCCACACAATAAAAATATTGATGCAGGAATTACAGCAAGGGGTTTACATGGAGAAGCCTACAGGGGTCATATATTCTGGGACGATATATTTATTATGCCTTTTTATGATATACACTTTGCAGAGACAGCAAAGTCACTTCTTATGTATCGATATAAAAGACTCCAAAAAGCACGTGATTATGCCAGAGAATATGGTTATAATGGCGCAATGTATCCATGGCAAAGTGGTAGTGATGGACGTGAAGAAACACAAGTAATTCATTTAAATCCTGTCTCTGAAGAATGGGGAGATGACTATAGCTCTTTGCAGCGCCACGTATCCCTTGCTATTGCTTACAATATTTATCATTATTTTCATATTACTGATGATGGAGAGTTTGTGAATAAATATGGCGCTGAAATGTATTTTGAAATATGCCGTTTTTGGGAAAGCAAATCAGAGCTTAATAACAAAACAGGAAGATATAGTATTGACAAAGTAATGGGACCTGATGAATTCCACGAAAGTTATCCCAATACCCATGAAGGAGGACTAAAAGATAATGCATACACAAATATTATGGTTGCATGGATGTTTAACAAAGCTTCCATAATTTATGATATCTTGGATGCTGATGCCAAGGTTAACCTCCATGAGAATATAGGATTTTATAAAGATGAAATTGTCAAATGGTCAGTAATCAGTTCAAAATTAAACCTTGTGATAAATGATGAAGGTATTATTTCTCAGTATGATGGTTATTTTGATCTAAAGGAATTGAACTGGGATTATTATATGTCTAAGTACGGCGATATCCACAGAATGGACAGAATCCTTAAAGCAGAAGGTAAGTCAGCAGATAACTACAAAGTAGCCAAACAAGCTGATACCCTAATGACTTATTATAACTTAGAGGTTGAAGAGATTGACAATATAATTTATAATCTAGGATACAATCTACCAAAGGGTTATCTTGAAAAAAACCTTCACTACTATCTAAAAAGAACATCACATGGATCAACTTTAAGCAGGGTAGTTCATGCTCAGCTGGCAAACATTATAGATGATAAAAAGCTAAGTTGGGATCTCTACATAAATGCTCTTACATCAGATTACAGTGATATTCAGGGTGGCACAACTGCAGAAGGAATTCATGCAGGTGTAATGGCAGGAACAATCATGATTGCAATTACCACTTTTGGAGGCGTTGACCTGAGAGGCAACATATTGAAAATAAATCCAAACCTTCCAGATCATTGGAAGCAAATATCATTTAGCCTTACTTTTAAAAAGGTAAATTATCAAATTGAAGTTAGTTCTGAAAAAATTATAATATGCAGTGACAAGAGTGTAAATGTAATAGTTAGAAACAAAGAGATAGGAGTAGTTTGTGATGAAAAAACAGAGTTTATAACCAAAAAATAAATCCAGCATGCTTGAAGATGTATTATTAATTGCTCAAAAGCACCGAGAGGCTGCAGAAGTAATTACAAAAGAGATTTTAAAAAAGAGAAAAGCAAAGTTAATCGTAGCTATTTCTGGAGAATCGGGTTCTGGTAAATCTGAATTAACCCACGTAATTGCAAAAAATCTTCGGAAGTATGGAATCTTTGCCAAGCCAATTCATATTGATAATTTCTATAATACTTTGCCTCTGGAAAGGTCTGAATGGAGAGAGAGCAAGGGAGTTAAAAATGTTGTGGGCTTATCTGAATACAAATGGGATGAGATTGACAAAGTTATCCTGGATTTTAAGAATAATAAAAAATCTGAAATGCCCTGTGTGGATTTAGTTACGGAACAAGTTGATAGTTTAACTACGGATTTTAATGGTATTGATATGTTAATAATTGATGGCCTCTATGCCATTAATCTATCAAATGCAGATATAAAAATAATAATAGAGCTAACTTATCACGAAACGAAAAACGCTCAAACAGATAGAGGGAAAGAGCCCACAAACCCATTGAGGTGGGAAGTACTAGAGCAAGAACATCTTACAGTTATGTCCATTAAAAACAAAGCCGAAATAAGGATTGATAAGAACTACAATGTTATTTTATAGAGTTATACCCGAAAACTATCTTGATAAAACGGGAGAAATTTTATTAAATACATGACTTATTAAACATTTAATCAATCTCAATTTTGTTTACTTCCTCCAATTCACAATTATTGATTCTTAATGTGGTTTGTTGTTACTGACATAATGACGTAAACTGCACATTGGCTCGTAATTTGTTTACCCTGAACTCTACAAAAGGAATAGATTAATAAATCATTAATAAGATGAGTGAAAAGAACATAGATGATATAAATTTTGAAGGCAATGAGGAAGGCAATGATGAGGTAAGCGATCTAGATAAAAAAGAAGATGCAAAAACTCATAAGAAAAGCAGGAAGTTAAAAGCTGAAAAAAAATTTGATGAATTACAGTCAGAATACAAAGATCTAAATGATAAATATTTACGCTTATACTCTGAATTTGATAATTATAGAAAGAGAACAAATAAAGAAAAACTAGATACCTTAAAAAGCGCCTCTGCAGATGTAATTACTCAATTATTGCCAGTACTAGATGATTTTGATCGTGCACTAAATGCAATTGATGAGCATGGCTTTGATGAAGAAACTAAAAAAGGTATAGAGCTAATTAACAGCAAACTAACTAACATTTTAACTCAAAAAGGTCTCGAGCCAATGAACTCCATTGGAAAGGATTTTGATACAGATTACCATGAGGCAATAACAAATGTTCCGGCACCAAACAGCGATATGGTTGGTAAAGTAATAGATGTAATTGAAAAAGGATATCTATTAAACGGAAAAATAATACGTTTCGCAAAGGTAGTTGTAGGTAGCTAGCTTAATCTAATTCACTGCAATATTTAATAATAATTATGAGCAAAAGAGATTTTTATGATATTCTCGGCGTAAGCAAAAATGCATCGGCTGACGAGATAAAAAAGGCATATCGAAAGATGGCCATAAAGTATCATCCTGATAAAAATCCTGATGATAAGAAAGCTGAGGAAAATTTTAAAGAAGCTGCCGAAGCTTATGAGGTACTTAGCAATGAGGATAAACGTGCTCGTTATGACAGATTTGGACATGAAGGTATGCGCGGCGGTGGGCATGGAGGCAGCCATATGTCTATGGATGATATTTTTAGCCATTTCGGTGATATCTTTGGTGGTGGTTTTGGCGGTGGTTTTGGCGGTGGTCAATCAACTCGCAGAAGAGTTAATCGAGGTTCAAACCTAAGAGTTAAAGTTAAACTCACACTACAAGATGTGGCAAATGGTGTTGAAAAAAAGATAAAACTCAACAAATACAAAGAGTGTGAGGGGTGTCATGGCACAGGAGCTGAGAAAGGTAGCACACCATCCACATGTTCAACTTGTCATGGTCAAGGCCAAGTTACCAGAGTTACAAATACTTTTCTTGGGCAAATGCAAACTGCTTCAACATGTCCTCAATGCGGTGGTAGCGGTGAACAAATAACTAATAAGTGTAAGGAATGTCATGGCAATGGTATAGCTAAAGGTGAGGAAGTTGTTAGTATAAACATACCTGCAGGTGTGGCTGATGGAATGCAATTATCAATAAGTGGGAAAGGTAATGCTGGCGCAAGAGGGGGAGTACCTGGAGATTTGATAGTGCTAGTGGAAGAAAAAGAAGATCCAGAATTACTTCGTGATGGTAATAACCTGCTTTATGACCTCTACGTTAACTTTGCTGATGCAACTCTTGGTACAACTTGTGAAATTCCTACTATCGATGGTAAAGCCAGAATAAAGATTGGTTCAGGCACACAAGGAGGTAAGGTGCTTAGACTCAAAGGCAAAGGTATTCCAGATGTAAATGGCTATGGGAGAGGTGATTTACTCGTAAATGTTAATATATGGACACCTCGTGAATTATCAAAAGAAGAAAAGTCCATAATCGAGAAGTTTAGAGACTCCAAAAACTTTAAGCCAAATCCAACATCCAAGGACAAAAGTTATTTTGATAGAATGAGAGAGTTCTTTTCTTAAACTTTTTATTATTTTATAAATGGGTAAAACTACTAATTACAATCTAATTTAACATTTATTGTGATGTTGAAAAGATGCATGATTGTATTTTTGCAACCATCACAAAACAATTAAAGAACATGGACAATAAATATACGCTACAGGCACTAAATGTATCGAAAAACTATGTTAATCATAAGGCCTTAGATGATGTAAGCATAGAAGTCCCAAATCAGAGTATATTCGGGTTACTTGGTCCCAACGGAGCTGGTAAGACAACCCTCATACGCATTATCAACTTGATATCTGTTATGGATCAGGGAAAAGTAATGTTAAATGGCAATCCTATAAATACTAAAGACATAGCTAATATTGGTTATTTGCCTGAGGAAAGAGGATTATATAAAAAAATGAAGGTTGGTGAACAAGCAGTGTATCTCGCACAGTTAAAAGGTATGAGCAGAAGAGATGCCATAAAGCAATTAAACTATTGGTTTGAAAAGTTTGAGATAAGCTCATGGTGGAATAAAAAGGTTGAAGAATTATCCAAGGGAATGGCTCAAAAAGTTCAATTTATAGTTACTGTTCTTCATAAGCCTGACTTACTAATTTTTGATGAACCTTTCAGTGGGTTTGACCCAATTAATGTAAACATTCTAAAAGAAGAGATTATAAATCTAAGAGATAATGGCGCCACCATTATATTTTCTACTCATAACATGGCCTCGGTTGAAGAACTTTGTGACAATATTGCGTTGATAAATAACAGTAAAACAGTCCTAAATGGAGAAATAAACGAGGTTAAAGAAAAATTTAAGGATAACATATTTGAGATAGCGTATAAGTCCGAATCTAAGATTTCACTTACCCCTGGAAATTATAATCTTGAAGAGACAAAAAGAGAAAGAAATATTCATTACGCCAATGTTAAAATAAATAATGGAAAGGTACCCAATGATCTCATTTCAGAAATTATTACTCAAGCTGAAATTGTATCTTTTAAAGAGATTCTGCCGAGCATAAATGATATTTTTATTCAGCAGGTCAGCAGTAATCAATCATAAATTCATTTTAACTAACTACACATGAATAAGATATTGCTAATAATACGACGCGAGTACATATCACGAGTAAGAAAAAAATCATTCTTGATAATTACTATTATTGGTCCTGTTTTAATGGCAGCGATGATAATATTACCTGCCTATATAAACGATTGGACAGAAGCAACAGAAAAAAAAGTTGCTGTAATGGATGAAACAGGATGGTTCTTCGAAAAATTCAAGGACCAGGATAATGTTGAGTTCTACCATGTATTCGGAGACTTTAGAGAAGAGAAGGACTCAGCCATAACAAATGGTGAGTTATTTCTTTATATACCTAAAACGGAATTGAATATCCCGGTTAACTCTGAATTGTACTCAACTATGCAACCCGGACTAAATATTACCGCGTATATCAAATCTGTTATGAAGAATGAAGTTGAAAACAAAAAACTTCTTGCCTCAGGAATTGATCCAGAAATAATAAGGTCATCAAAGGTAAATGTTAATTTATCTACCATAAGAGTTGAAGATGGGGGTATTGAAAAGAAAAGTAATACGGAAGTTGAAGTGGGATTGGCTGCTTTTGCTGGAATATTAATTTATTTCTTCATTTTCATGTTTGGAGTTCAAGTTCTTAAGGGAGTGATGGAGGAGAAGTCAAATAGAATAGTGGAGGTAATAATATCTTCAGTTAAACCATTTCAGCTTATGCTGGGAAAAATAATTGGAGTTGCATTTGTAGGTTTAACTCAGTTTTTACTTTGGATTCTACTAACCCTAATCATAGTGGGCACTTTTCAGTCGGGTATATTCACTGGAGAAAATGAATTACAAATCATAGGTCAGAACAATGAACTCCTTGGCAACGCAAAAGAATCTGGTATAAGTCCTATGGTGATAATTAATGAAATTATAGGTGGTATAGATATAAAGGTTATGATGTTTAGCTTTATATTCTATTTCCTAGGTGGATACCTATTATATTCTTCAATGTTTGCTGCAATTGGAGGAGCAATAGATCATGATACAGATAGTCAGCAATTTATGTTTCCTGTATCAATTCCTCTTGTTTTTGCAATAGCTCTTACTGGAGTAATCATTGAGCAGCCGGATAGTAGCCTTGCCATTTGGATGTCAATGATTCCATTCACCTCTCCCATCACAATGATGATGAGAATACCCTTTGGAGTGCCACTATGGCAAATATGGACTTCAGTTGGTTTGTTAATAGCCGGATTTCTTTTGACCACCTACATGGCATCAAAGATTTATAAAACAGGTATTTTGATGTATGGCCAGAAAGTAAGTTACTCCGTTATTTGGAAATGGTTAACCAACAAATACTAAAATTCGGGTTATATATCGTAAAGCTTAATTGACTTTGATTATTCGAGATAACTTTTTCTAAGTTAATTTCTATTACGTAAGGTTAGAAAAAATAACTGCTTCTTATTACCATCCATATCTGATATTTCTATGTTTAAGGTGGTATCATTTGAAAGGTTGTATAATACTATATTTGGATATGAGTTTTTCAAATTTTTAAATAGCCAACTATTTTTGGTAGCTTCCATAAGTTCAAATTTTATATTATTACTATCTTTTTTATGGTCAATACTATAGTAAATTCTATTTGTATCGCGAAATATACGCATGTCCTGTTTGAATAAAGTATCAGCATCGTTTAGACTAAAACCAAAGCCATAAAAAACACTATCGTTAATAATATCCCAATTCTCATTATATGCAACTCCTCTATGGCTACTCCATTCTCCTTGGAGCAATCCCATGTTTTTCATATTATCAAATGCATTGGGCTCACCACAGGATATAAAGCACAAAATATATAAAAGGCTAATAAACAATAAATTCAATATAATACTTTTCATATGGCAATGATGTTAAAAAAGTAGCTAAAGTTAATTAAAATCAATTTGCTAATTCTCAAATATTATTCTATTTTTGCAGGCTCAAAAAATTGAAGTAATTAATTAATAATTAAGATCAAATGCAGAATAGAGGAGCTATTAAGTTTTTTGCAATCGCCTTTGCTTTAGTCTGTCTTTACCAGCTCAGTTTTACTTATGTAACTGGTAGAGTTGAAAAGAAAGCCAAAGAATATGCAAGGAGTGAAGCTACAATCCAAGAGGCTAGAAGCATCGCAAAAGGAAATGAAGGTATGGTAACATACTTAACTGACTCAATTGCTAGTGCAAAAGAGCAGTATTACCTAGATAGTATTTCCAATGTTGTAGTTTACAACATACTCGTTACAGAATATACATTCAAAGAATGTAGAGAAAGAGAGCTGAATTTAGGGCTTGACCTAAAAGGAGGAATGAACGTAGTATTAGAGGTATCTGTTGGAGATATTGTCAATGCTCTTTCTGGAAATAGCCAAGATCCAGTATTTAGAAAAGCCATGAAAATGGCTTATGAAAAGCAAAAGTCAAGTGGTCAAGGGTTTGTAACTCTTTTTGGAGAATCATTTAATGAAGCTGATCCAAATGCAAGACTTGCCTCCATATTTCTATATGAATTTAAGGACAAAGGTATTACAACTAATTCCTCCAATGAGGAGGTTTTGGAGGTAATAAATACAGAAGCCAATGAAGCCATAGATCGATCTTATCAGATTCTTAGAACTCGTATTGATAGATTTGGTGTTGCTCAACCTAACATACAAAAGTTAGCAACAACGGGGCGAATTGCCATTGAGCTCCCAGGCATCAAGGATCCTGATCGCGTAAGAAAATTACTTCAGGGTACTGCTAAACTTGAATTTTGGGAAACATATAACTTCTCAGATCTTTACACTTATTTTGATGAAGCAAATGCAACACTCAGAACTGAAGAAATTCTAGAAGAAGAAACAAAAATTGCTGAGGAAGCAAAAGAAGCAGCTCAGAATGCTAATAACGATGGAGAGCCAGCATCCATATCAGAAACAGATGATGATAAAGAAATATCTGAACCATCCAAAGCTGAGGAAGAAACAAATAAACTTTTAGAACAGATCGAAGCGGATACAACAGCTGATTCAGCTGAGGATATGAATTTCTCAGATTATGCTAAGAAATATCCCCTTTATGCCTATCTGCAGCCATCTTATGCTCAAAATGAAGCAGGAACTCCATATCCAGCTCAAACAGCTCGTGTAGGTTTTGCAGCCATTAAAGATACAGCACGTATTAATCGAATGTTAAGTTTGACCAAAGACTTATTTCCAAGAGATTTAAGGTTGGTTTGGACTGTTAAGCCAAGCCCACAATCACCTGATGTGCTTGAATTGATTGCTCTTAAAGCTAGCTCCCGTGATGGCAGTGCCGCACTTGGTGGTGATGTTATTGTTGATGCCAATCAAGATTATGATCAAAATGGTGGCATTGCTGTTGACATGCAAATGAATGCTCAGGGTGCTAAAATATGGAAACGTTTAACTGGTGAAAACATTGGCAATCAAATTGCAATTGTTCTTGACAATTATGTTTACTCTTTCCCTGTTGTTAATGGTGAAATACCAAACGGTAGATCATCTATCTCAGGTGGGAACATGGACTTAAACGAGGCACTTGACCTTGCAAATATTCTTAAGGCAGGTAAACTCCCAGCTCCAGCACGTATTGTTGAAGAGGCTGTAGTTGGACCATCACTTGGTCGTGAAGCTGTTAAGTCTGGAATGAACTCCTTTATTTTAGCTTTTATTCTAGTGCTTGCATATATGATTGTTTACTATAACCGTGCAGGACTTGTTGCTAATTTTGCACTTATATCTAACATGTTCTTCTTGTTTGGTGTTCTGGCTTCACTTGGTGCTGTTCTTACACTCCCAGGTATGGCAGGTATCGTGCTAACATTAGGTATGGCAGTTGATGCAAACGTTATTATATATGAACGTATTAAAGAGGAATTAAGAGCAGGTAAAGGCCTTAGACTTGCCATAACAGATGGTTATCAGAATGCTTATTCAGCTATTATAGATGGTAACGTAACAACATTGCTTACGGGTATAGTTCTATATGTATTTGGTACTGGTCCGGTGCAAGGTTTTGCAACTACTCTTATTATTGGTATTCTGTCTTCATTATTCTCTGCAATATTTATATCCAGAATGATTTTCACATGGATGTTGAATACAAACAAGAAAATAAATTTCTCCACAAAACTTACAGCAAATGTTCTTTCGAATACAAGCTTCAATTTCATTAATGCAAGAAAGAAAGCTTATATAATCTCACTGATTTTGATTATTGTTAGTCTTGGTTCTTTATTCACTAAAGGTTTAAATTTTGGGATTGATTTTACAGGAGGTAGAACATATGTTATCAGATTTGATAGAGATGTAGATACGGAAGAAGCAAGAAAGATTCTAACTTCTGAATTTGACAATAATTCTCCCGAGGTAAAAACATTTGGTGCAAATTCACAAATCAAAGTAACTACTAAGTATCTTATTGATGATGATGGTGCCGAGGTAGACTCAATAATTCAAATTAAATTACACAATGGATTGAAATCTTTCTATGCCCAGAAGATTGAATATGTTGATTTCTCATCAGATACAGAAGGAGAAAATAAATTATTGGGAATCCTAAGCTCCCAAAAAATAGGACCTACAATCGCATATGATATTCGTACAAAAGCTTACTTTGCTATTTTCTTTGCGTTAATAATTATCTTTATATACATAGCTATAAGGTTTAGGAAATGGCAGTACGGCGTTGCCGGTGTTGCAGCTGTTTTCCATGATACATTAATTACAATGGGATTATTCTCCATATTCTACGGAGTACTTCCATTTAGTATGGAAATTGATCAGGCATTCATTGCAGCTATACTAACAATTATTGGTTACTCCATTAATGACACAGTTATTATCTTTGATAGAATCAGGGAAAACACTCAACTATTTCCAAAACATTCCATTAAGAGTAATATAAATGTTGGGCTAAATAGCACACTTGCCAGAACATTGAATACTTCAGGTACTACTCTTGTTGTTCTTCTTGTAATATTCATATTTGGTGGCGAAGTAATACGTGGATTCATTTTCGCTCTTTTAGTTGGAGTATTAGTTGGTACATATTCTTCATTATTTACTGCAAGTCCTATAGCTTATGACCTCCTTGGTGGTGACAAAGAAGAAAAAGCAACTTTGGAGAAAGAAGCTAGATTAAAATCCAAAAAAGGTAAAAAGAAATAAACCTAAATATTAAAAATTATCAAATCCCGTTTCATAACAGAGACGGGATTTTTTTATGCAAATTATAATCTCAAGGTTTATCTTACTCAGTATTTCTAAATTTAAGTTATATGCTTATTTTTAACTTACTTTGTAAATATTAATCACACTAAATAAACACTAAAAAAAGATGAAGAAATCATTAATACTAGCAAGCTTAATTACCATAATAAGCACTTTTTCCATTAAAGCATACTCTCATTGTGAAATACCTTGTGGTATTTATAACGACCAACTTAGAATAGAATTAATTAAAGAGCATATTGAAACTATTAATAAAGCAATGACCAACATAGTTGAGCTTCAGAGTAGCGATAGCATAAATTACAATCAGCTAGTTAGATGGATAAGTACAAAAGATGATCATGCAAGTAAAATACAATATATCGTTCAACAATATTTTTTAACACAAAGAGTAAAGTCTAAGCCATCATCTGATGAAGAAAGTTATACAATATACATAAGTCAGCTAACTTATTTGCATCAATTAACTGTATATGCTATGAAAGCAAAACAAACAACAGATGCTAAATATGTAACTGATATGAATAATGCATTAATTGGGTTTGAGAAAGCTTATTTTAAAGATTCAGTGCACAAACATGGTGCTAATGGAGAACATAAATAACTAAGTGTAGAATTATGAATTATAAGGAAACACTTTCTTGGCTTTTTTCTCATCTACCAATGTTCCAGAGAGTTGGAGATCCTGCATATAAGGCAGATTTGGTTAATACCAAGGCAATTCTATCAGCACTGGGAAATCCTCAAAATGGGTTTAAAGCAATTCACATTGCTGGCACAAACGGAAAAGGAAGTGTTTCGCATATAATATCATCAATACTTCAAGAGGCTGGTTATAAAACTGGCCTATATACATCCCCTCATCTAAAAGACTTTAGGGAAAGAATTAAGATTAACGGAGAATTAATATCCGAAAATAATGTTACTGAATTTATTACAGCAAATAAACCTTTATTTGAAAATCAAAAATCTTCATTTTTTGAAATGACTGTTGGTATGGCATTTGACCATTTTAACAAGGAGAATGTTGAAATAGCAGTTATTGAAACTGGTATGGGAGGTCGTTTTGATTCCACTAATTTATGTAACCCCATTTTATCAATAATTACGAATATAGGATTTGATCATACTAAATTCCTAGGTAATACTCTGGAAAAAATCGCATTTGAAAAAGCAGGTATTATCAAGGATAATATACCTGTAATTATTGGTAAACATCAGTCTGAAACTGACAATATATTCCTAGTTACAGCTAATGATCATAAGTCTAAATTAGAGTTTGCAGAAAACATAGTCGACATTAGAAGTATTAACGCTAATGACAATACTAACCTCAGCTACGATATATGGAAAGGTGACAATAATGTAATTAATAATTTGTCCTCTCCCCTCTCAGGCTTATATCAAAATGAAAATATCACAACTGCTTTGGCATCAATATTTACCTTAAATGATGCAGGTATATTTTACATGGAGGAAGAACATATAAGAAATGGCATTGAAAATAGCATTAAAAACACAGGGTTTTATGGTAGGTGGCAAACCATCAATACAAACCCATTAGTAATATGTGATGCTGGTCATAACATTGACGGAATTAAATCAATAATAAATCAATTCCGTGACATGTTGTATAACCAGCTCCATTTTGTTATAGGTATGGTTGCTGACAAAGATACATTTGAAATACTTAATCTTCTGCCAAAGAATGGCCTTTATTACTATTGTAAACCAAACATTCCAAGAGGTTTAGATGAAAAATCTCTCGCTGATGTAGCTTTTAAGGCGGGTTTAAACGGTAAAACATATACATCTGTTACCCAGGCATTGAATTCTGCAAAAAATAATGCTAGTGTTGACGATTTAATATTTGTTGGTGGAAGTACATTTGTTGTTGCTGAAGTAATCTAAACCTTCTATTTATGAGCACCTATGAAATTATTCAAATCCTTCTTATATCAATTTTATTAGTTTATGCAGCCTATTATGTCTATTCTAGCTTTTTTAGCAGGGTAAATGAACCAACCATATGGAAGAATGCGATTAAGCAAGGTGATGTCTCAAAAAATCTCATTAAACTCGAAAGAAGTTACAAGGACAAATATAGGTTTCTAAATTTCTGGTATCAAGTCAACAGACTTAGAAAAGAAAACATAGATGGAGCATTTGCAGAACTTGGTGTTTACAAGGGAGATTCAGCTCAAATTTTACACGAAATGGATAATAAAAGGGAGTTTCATCTATTTGATACTTTTGAGGGATTTAACCAGAATGACCTGGACATTGAAACAGGTAAAGCTGCTACCTATAATATTTATGACTTTGCAGATACATCTTATGAAAGAGTAAAACAGAAGTTAGCCTCAGACAAATATATATTTCATGTAGGTCATTTTCCTGGCACCACAAAAAACATTAAAGAAACCAAGTATGCACTTGTAAATATGGATGCAGATTTATATAATCCTACATTGGCTGGGCTAAATTTCTTTTATCCTAGGTTAACTCATGGCGGTGTTATAATAATTCATGATTATAAGCCAGAATGGCCAGGTATTATGAAGGCAGTAAATGAATATGCATCCAAGATATCTGTGCCAATAGTTCCTTTAACTGATGAAGATTGCAGCGTTATGTTATTCAAGGAAAGAGCAATAAGCTAACAACCTTATTTCGGTGTATAGTTATTACATAATGTATTTTAATTTTAGTAACTAAACCCGAGAAGTAAGCTAAGTTCTTATTTTTGCATTTTGTAAAATATCATAATGGCACTAATTAAATCAGTTAAAGGAATAGTCCCAAAAATTGGGAAGAGCTGCTTTCTAGCAGACAATTCAACCATCACAGGTGATGTAGTAATCGGAAACAATTGCAGTATTTGGTTTAATGCCGTTGTAAGAGGCGATGTACATAAAATAAGAATTGGAGATAACGTAAATATCCAAGACAATGCAGTAGTTCATTGCACTTATAAGAAAGCCTCGGTTAAAATCGGTAACAACGTATCAATAGCTCATTCTGCAATCATACATGGATGTACAATTTATGACAATGTTCTTATTGGAATGGGAGCTATTATCATGGATGGAGTAATAATTGAAAGCAATTCAATAATAGCAGCTGGAGCTGTTGTTTCAAAAAATACTTTAGTTAAGTCAGGAAGTGTATATGGAGGCATCCCAGCCAAGCTTATCAAAACTGTTGACAAAGATCTTTTAGAAGGTGAAATTAATAGAATAGCTGATAACTACAAAATGTATGCAAGCTGGTATGATTAATGCATTTGGGCTCACTTTACAAAGTATCTCAATGATACCATAAACTGCTGGCTCCTATATTCATTACTCACAGGATTGGTTTGGTAATTATCGGATGTATACAGGTAATAATCCTCATTTTTTGAGGAGTAAACATAAGCGAAGTCCAGGGCCAAATCATTATTTCTATACCCTATCCCACCACTGAAAGATTGTCTTTTACCATCATTAATATTATTGGCATATGGACTACCGTAAAGTGCATATCCCCCTCTAAAACTTAGATTTGAGTACCTATACTCTATACCACCTCTGAAATTATGAGTTTGTTTAAATACACTGCTTATATCAGAATTAACTTCGTTATAGCCATAACCTCTTGATGAAAATTTTGATTTCGAATAATCCGTGTATTCATAATCAAGTGTAACAAAAGCATTTTGCCCAAAAATAAATCCTGCACTTCCTATTGCTCTCAATGGAGTTGTCATATCATAATCAAAAGTGCCAAGTATTGATTCGTAGGAGTCAACCCCAACTAAATCTGCAGTAGTATTTGTATACCATGTATCGCTCATACTCCAATAGTATGTTGGGGTATGAAATGCTCCACCCAACCTTAACCATTCAGTGGGTTTAAAAATCATTCCCAGTTTGAGGTTAATACCCCATCCAGTAGTTGTTAGGTTTTCTGTAACACTCCAGTCCGTAAAGTAGGGTATTGTGTCGGCAATATCAAACTCAGAATAATATGATTCTCTAAAATATCTTGTATATGGCAAGCCTATGGTAGCTCCTATATATAACTTATCATTATAGTTTCCTGATAAGGTAAAAAGCCACTCATTAGTTGACCCCTTACTTTTTATATTTTGTTGCTGCAAAACACCACCAAAATTAATAGGAGATGTATACTGATCAACAGTGCCTGGAATAGTATCTATTAGATAAAGATACCAAGCAGGATAAAGTTCGTAAGGATCATTTCCTTCAATATCATCATAATATACCCCATTTGCTAGGTCTCTGTAAACATCCAATTTGGAATCCAATGTATTTTTTCCTTGCATGTTAACGGAACTATTATAATTGTTTAACCTGTTCATACCAAATCCAAATTGAATAAACTTCCATCCATTTTTAGACAATGGTTTTACAATAACATATCCCATATTACTAAGGTCAAATATGCTCCTTGAATCTTCACTTAAGTCTCCATTATACAATGATGAAGCCTTTGTTGTTGAAACCTCAGGGGTAATAGAATAAACACCTCTTCGATATAAACCCATTCCTGCAGGATTTGTGCTTGCTGACAAAAAATCAGCACCTATGGCACCCATTGATCCTGCAAGAGCCATGCTTCTTGCTGTTCCTTGATAGTATACCTGCGAAAATCTTAATGCATCATCTGCATATTGAGCATTTACCATGAACGATAATAAAAATAGTCCAACTACGATACCTAATCTTTTCATTATACAAGCTTTATCTATTAATAAATATTTTGAAATATTTCTTCCAGAAAATAAACCATCTATATGCAGTTTTTCATGGCAAACAGCTACTTTCTTCCACCTCTTGAACCAGTTGATGTAGACCTACTACCTCCCGAACTACTACTTCTGCTTTTGCTTCCTCCACTATAACTACTGCTGTTGCTATTACTATTACTATTGGAAGGAGAGCTATAGGTTCTTGATGAACTCCTGCTAGTGGGAGAGCTATAGCTCTTCGGTGCAACATTGCTAGTCCTGCTAGTACTCTGTCGTGTGGATACTTTTGAAGTTGTACTACTTTTTGAATTATACCCCTGCTGAGAAGACCTATTGTATGTACTGGTATTATTTTGGTAATTCACGTCACTATTATTTGTTTTGGGCCTAACATATTCTTTACTTGATCTTGGCTGACGCGAAGGTAAACTTTCATACGATTTAGGTTTCTGATACTTTGCCTCTGATCTTTGAGTTGAAATAGCACCTGGTTTTTGATATTTTGAATTTGACCTTGAGGTAGCAACTTTTGAACCCACATCAGATTTACCAATTGATTCTGACCTTGGCTTTATAATTGTTCCCCCATTTGTTATTTCGGTTCTTGTGGTGCTATATTTTTTATCCGTTGTAGTTTTTGTACTTCTGCTATTACTTATGGTAGCTTTACTACTATTATTTGAACTTGATGACGCGACACCATATGAGGAAGATCTTCCAGAATTTGATCTTGGGATTGCACTCCCACCAGCTCCTCTTCCTCTTGGCTGATAAGATACTGTTTGACCATAATCAGGGTAATAACCTCCTCCAGGATATCCAGGATAGTAACCACCACCGGCATAAAAACCATCCCAATAGCCATAGTTATAACCTGACCAATAATTCCCATAGTAAGAAGGGTAACCCCAGCCGTAGTAAGGATATCCCCAGTATGGGTTACCATAACCGTATGAAAAACCATATCCTAATCCCATTCCAAAACTGAGCGAGATATTAGATCCCCCCGTTCCACAACTATAACATTCATTGGTATATCCAGAGGAATAATAATCATCACTTACCCCATTACCATTAAATCTGTTTATGCGTGAGGCATAATCAGATTCATAATATTGATCAACAAATTCATATTCTCCTGATGAATTTTGGCCTAGGGCAGTTCCAGCAGCCTCGGAGTATTCAGAAACATATGCCCCTGTTTCTTCAGGTTGCGATATAGTTCGAGAATTATCACTGTCATTACCGTGGTTTTGAGCTCTTTCCTGAAAATCATCCCAGTTATACTGAGTAGGATTATTTGATTTTGATGAATAATATGCATCATCATTTGGTAAATTGCTTGTTGAAGAGCATGAAACAATAATTAATGCCATCAGAACAAACATTATATAGCTAAGTGATTTATTTATAGTTTCCATCTTTATGATTTGTTGTGCAATTGTAAACATTGTTTAATTTTGCGGTTCGATAGTTAAAAATACAAAGACTGTACCAAAGTTTAAAAATGGCTAAACAATTAACATCACGAAAGGAAAATTATTCTCAATGGTATAATGATCTAGTTGTAAAAGCTGATCTAGCTGAAAATTCAGCAGTGAGAGGATCAATGGTTATAAAACCCTATGGGTATGCTATTTGGGAGAGAATGCAATCCGTTTTAGATGGAATGTTCAAAGAAACAGGACATCAAAATGCTTACTTTCCCTTATTTATTCCAAAATCTTTTTTTAGTAAGGAAGCCTCACATGTTGAAGGTTTTGCCAAGGAATGTGCCGTTGTAACTCATTACCGTTTAAAAAATGATGAAAACGGCAAGATAATAGTTGATGAAGATGCAAAATTGGAAGAGGAACTGATAGTTAGACCTACTTCAGAAACTATTATTTGGGATACCTATAGAAAATGGATCCAGTCTTACAGAGATTTACCAGTATTAGTAAACCAATGGGCAAATGTTGTTAGATGGGAAATGCGAACTCGTCTATTTCTAAGAACAGCAGAATTTTTGTGGCAAGAAGGGCATACTGCTCATGCAACAAAGGCGGAAGCAATTGAAGAAGCAGAAAAGATGGTAGGGGTTTATGCAACTTTTGCTGAAGAATATATGGCAGTTCCTGTTCTACAAGGAACTAAATCACCAAATGAAAGATTTGCTGGTGCTGTTGAAACATATTGTATTGAAGCTTTGATGCAAGATGGAAAAGCACTTCAAGCAGGAACTTCGCATTTTTTAGGCCAAAATTTCGCAAAGGCATTTGATGTGCAGTATGTTTCAAGGGAAAATAAACAAGAATACGTTTGGGCTACCTCTTGGGGAGTGTCAACACGTTTAATTGGGGCTCTTATAATGTCACACTCTGATGATAATGGGTTGGTATTACCACCTAAAATTGCTCCGATACAAGTTGTAATCGTACCAATATTTAAGAACTCTGAACAGTTAAATGCCATACGCTCAGAGGTTGTTAAGGTTATTGAACAATTGAAATCCAAAGGAATCACAGTTAAGTTTGATGATAGAGATACACACAAACCGGGGTTTAAATTTGCAGAATGGGAACTAAAAGGAGTTCCTGTGAGATTAGCTATAGGCCCTAGAGACCTTGAAAACAAAACGGTTGAAGTAGCTAGAAGGGATACACTGGAAAAAGAAACTCTTCAACTTATAGGTATTGCAGATAAAATAGAACACCTGTTGGAACAAATACAGAGTAACATATTTCAAAAAGCTCTTTCTTATAGAGATGATCATACTTATAATGTGGATAATTGGGAGGAGTTTACCAAAAGAATCGAAGAGGGTGGTTTTGTAAGAGCTCACTGGGATGGTACATCTGAAACAGAGCAAATAATTAAAGGTAAAACAAAAGCCACAATAAGAGTAATTCCTGTGGATGAGATTAAGGAAGAAGGAAAGTGTATTCTTACCGGAAATCATTCAAAGCAGAGAGTAGTATTTGCAAAAGCATACTAATTACCTTTTACCAAGGTTTTTTAGGCTATTTAAATATTAGTTCATCTTAAACAGATTACCACTACCTAATCTATCTAGCTTAATATTAACTGGATCGCCTCTGTAGTAAATATCTCCGATACTTTCAATTTTTACCTCAAGGATGTTATTTGCGTTTAAAAAAACATTGTTGCTACTTCTACTATTGGCATATATTGTATTACAATATAAATTGCTGTTATCAATTAATCCATAGCTAGCAGAATAAACATAGCTTAATCCTGCAAATCCAGATAAATGAATATCAGCGGTTCCATTATGAATTGCACAAAATAGTTTATCAACATTTATGTCCAAATCAATATCTCCAGCACCCTCAAAAACATCTATATTTAATGAGTCTGCTCGGAGAGTGTCTATATTGGTAATATTACCTATAGACCGGTAAGAAATGCTATCAATATTATTATAATAAACATAAACATTGAGTAGGTTGTTATAATTACGAGCCCATTCACAAGTATTATGGTTAGATATCTCCAGCAAACCATGGTCATTTACTGTTGTCATTATACCCTGAATTAAATTTTCACCAGTTTCAACTCTTACACCCGAACTATCAGACTTTTGAAGAATAACATTTACATTATCATTAAGAAGTAAGTTATTGAAATCCCCTAGATAACGGAATTCGGTTTTTAACTTACCTGAAGAAAATTTACAATCCGATATTACCCCTTTCTGGCATGAAACCAAAAGAGTTATCCCAATTAATATTATTAGTAAATTTTTCAATTGTGCTGTATTTCTCTTTTATATATAAACCTAAGCTGATATCCCAATCCAAAACCAACATACTCTGCTTTCCCTAAATGCGCACTAAGAACCATATTGGCAAATAATCTGTTACTTATCATATACTTAAGTGTTAGGCGTTGAAAAATATCACCTTCACTTTTATCCAATGCCTTGGCATACGCACCTAGATTAAATAAAAATGACACCCGATCCATTACCATTTCATAAGCAATACTAAAACCAATCTTAGTAATCTGACTATTTGGTTCAAAAGTTCCGTTCCTTCTCTCCAATACCATTTTATCTGAACCATCATAGGTTAAATCCATACCGATACCAAATTTACTCTTGTATGATACTCTAGCCATAAGATTTGCAAAAGCTGCAAAAACATAAAAACTATCTCCATATTGTTCGCTCATATCCTTATATGCAAATGCTGAGGCTATCTCAAAGCTTAAATATTTTCTACCATCAAATTCCCATGTATAAAGCTCAGGTAAAACTTTTTTACTTAACAGTTTATTAGGTTTACTCAAATATGTTGAAATACCAATGCTAGCAGTAAATAAATTTATCCCATAATTAGGCGTCTTCATTGAACCATTTGAGAAGTGCGTTAAACCAGCCCCTGCAGTAAGAGTAGTCATTTTTGAAATAGATAGTCGATATTCAGCAAATAAACTGACAGCAATATTTAAATGCGAGCCAATTGCAAAATTTTTATAATTGGTAAGTCTATCAAACTTTTTAGTTATGTAACTCAATCCAAGACCAATTTTGAAATTAAGAGAATTTACATCATTTTTTACAATGGGGAAATTTATGGAAGGGTAAAGAGCATAAGCAACACCCAGATCATTAAACCCTCCCATTCCTGAATACCAAAAGTTTAACCCAATTAAAGGATAAGCATATTCTGATTCCCATCTTTTTTTTCCAAAAGTGGCTTTTTCTATATTAATTTCAAAGGCGGGAAAATGTGACTTAAAGATATCCAATTCCAGATGATGACTCATGAACAGTCCATACTCCGCTTTGAGACCAAACATTAAATTACTCCGGTTAGATGGTTTAGAAGGTTGCGCAAAAGAACCTAAAAACATTACCATGAATAGGGTTAAATAAAGTATGTGTAAATATGGTCTCAATGATTATTAATATTAGAGATTGGCAAAGGTAATAATGTATGAATTCAGATTTGACAATTGCTCATAAAATTAGAATATATAATTTGAAAGAATTTTATTTTGTTTAGATTTGTTAATATTATTTGCACGTTATTAGTGTTAAAATGAAATCCAAGAGAAAGACATAAAAATACGGGTATTGGTATGCTTATAAAAAGAGGATTACATTACTTAAAATTAAAATAATTCATACCAATTTATATAAATCAAAATTATCCATAATTGAGTGATCTTTCTCTAAATATATTTTGAAATGCAGGATAGATTAAAGGCCTTTGAACGGCTATTAAATATAATGGATGATTTAAGGGAGAATTGTCCATGGGATAAGGAACAAACGTTTAAAAGTCTAAGGCACCTCACATTAGAAGAAGCGTATGAATTATCTGAATCCATATTGAATGAAGACATGAAATCAATAAAAGGAGAGCTTGGTGACCTTATGCTTCATCTAGTTTTTTATTCAAAGATTGCTTCAGAGAATAATAGTTTTGACATCAGCGATGTATTAAATGAAATATGCGATAAACTAATACATCGTCATCCTCACATTTATGGTGATGAGAAAGCTAATACAGCAGAAGATGTTCTTGATAACTGGGAAAAATTAAAACTGAAGGAAGGTAGAAAGTCTGTACTAGAGGGCGTTCCACCTTCATTACCCCCGCTTTTAAAAGCATTTAGGATCCAAGAGAAAGCAAAAGGTGTTGGATTTGAATGGGAAAAACGTGAAGAAGTTTGGGATAAAGTAATTGAAGAATTAAATGAATTAAAATATGAGGTGGAAGCCGAGAAAAATACTTCAAGAATGGAAGATGAATTTGGAGATCTTCTTTTTGCACTAATCAACTATGCAAGATTTGTTGGCATTAATCCTGAGGATGCACTTGAAAGAACAAACAGGAAATTTATTAATAGGTTTCAATTTATAGAAACTGAGTCCGCCAATGATGGATTTAATATCCAAGATATGTCGCTTGATGAAATGGAATCTTACTGGCTTAAAGCCAAATCCATGGAAAATTTAAATGATTAAATGCATAATTGATGGTTATTAATTCAAACTTCATACGAATAGTTGTTTTATTAATAACCATAAGCTTTATAAGCACTTTGAATTATGCACAAGTTAATGATTTTAAGAATTACTCCTACAAACCAGATAAGCAATACATTACTTCCTATTGGACAGTAACAAAGAAGATTGTTACTGGTCCAGCTAGGTGGAATAAAAAAGAATGGATAATAACTGGTAGTATTATCGCTGGAGGAGCATTACTTTATGCCTACGATGATGAAATACGTGCTGCATTTCAAAGAAATAAATCAGCAGGACTTGATAATATTTCGAAATATGCAATAGAACCATGGGGAAGTGGCTTATATCCTGCCATTTTATTTGGTGGGTATTACATATACGGAATTGCCACAAATGATCACAAAGCCAGGCAAATAGCACTTGGTGGAACACAGGCATTTGTGATGGCAGCAATTTCATCACAGGTTTTAAAACACATATTCCATAGACATAGGCCAAGCCAGAATTTACCTCCAAATCCATATTTATGGGAATGGCCATTTAAAGGTTGGAACTATACATCATTTCCCTCTGGTCATACCACCGCCGCATTTGCAATAGCTGCAATGATGCAACAAGTTTACAAAGACAAATTATGGGTAGGTATCTTATCATACGGCATAGCAACTGGCGTAGGTTTATCGCGAGTATACGACAATGTTCACTGGCCCTCTGATGTTCTAATAGGAGCCGCACTGGGTTTTGCAATTGGACAAAGTGTTGCTAAACTGATGATTAAAGATTCGAAATTGAAGATGGGAATATCTGAAAATGGGGGAATATCTCTAGTATACAAAATTGAATAAAAAGCAGAATGATATTCATATAAGTACATCGAAGGTTATTTACCTCTAACCACCTTATCAACTCCTTTTACTTTATTTATTTTAGCCATAAGCTGTTCCAAATGATTATAATCTCTTACGCTTACAGTTACTTTTCCTAAAAATCTTTTTCCGGTTGTTTGAAAATTAATTGAACGCATATTTACTCTGAGGTCATCAGATATAACCTTAGAAATAGATCCTACAACACCTAATTCATCATCACCCGTTATTTTTAGAATCGCTACAGAATATGCCTTATCTCCAGAAGCAATCCATTTTACATCAATAACTCTGTATTCATACTTTTCTCTTAGTCTTTTTGCATTTGGGCAATTTGTTCTGTGAATGCTTATACCGCCAATGGTAGTTATGAAGCCAAAAACATTATCACCCTGAATTGGGCTACAACATTTTGCCATACGGTATTCAACATTCTTGAGGTTTTCTCCTACATATAAGATCTCCTTGCTTCCTTGAATATCTGGTTTCTCCTTTGCAGGTTTCGAATCAACACCTATTACCTCTTCCTGCTTTGATTGGATGTCTGCATCAATGTAGTTTTGAAGTACATGTTTTATATCCAACAGATCTAGTTTTCCTGTAGCCACAGAATGATATAGATCAATTCCAGCTTCAAACTTATAGTATTTAACAAGAAAATCAATCAGATCATCATTACTTCTAATTTTCCAGCTCTTCAACTTACGCTGGAGGGCAGACTTACCTATATCAGCTTCCTTGTACATGGATTCCTTGAGATGTTTTCTTATTCGGGTTCTTGCCTTATCTGTTGTAACAAAAGACAACCAATCATGTTTTGGAATTTGATTTTTTGTGGTAATGATATCTACTTTATCACCATTCTTTAGAATATATCTGATTGGCACAGCCTTATTATTAATTCTTGCACCACTACATTTTGCTCCAACATCAGTATGGATACCAAATGCAAAATCAAGCACTGTGGATCCCATTGGCAATTGCTTTAGGTCTCCAATTGGAGTAAATACAAAAACACTTTCTTGTTTTTTAGAATTACTACTCTTGTAAGATTTATCATGAAAAATCTGATCGGGATTTTCAAGAATATCTCTAACCTCAGAAAGCCAATTTTCTGTGTCTTTCTTCTTCATAACACCCTTGTATTGCCAATGAGCTGCTTGTCCTTTTTCGGCATTTTCATCCATTCTTTCAGTCCGTATTTGAACTTCAATCCATTTATCGTTATGTCCTTTTACGGTTGTGTGAAGTGATTCATATCCGCTGGCTTTAGGTGTAGATATCCAATCTCTTAAACGTTTAGGGTTGGGAATATATATATTAGTGACATGTGAATAAACCTTCCAACATTCTTCCTTCTCGCGGTTCTTTTTACAGTTGAGTACAATCCTGATGGCAAATAAATCGTAAACCTCCTCAAATGGTACATTTTGACGCATCATTTTCAACCAAATGGAGGGTACAGATTTTGTTCTCCATTTTATTTCAAAGTTGAACGTGTTAGCATGGAGTTCTCTTTCTATTGGACGAATAAAATCATTGATATATACTTCTCTCTTTTTCTTTGTTTCTCTTATCTTATTCCTAATATCTTCATAAATATCTGGCTGTTCATGGCGCATAACCCTATCCTCAAGTTCATCTTTGATCTTATATAAACCAAGGCGGTGTGCTATGGGTATATATAGGTATTTGGCCTCACTAATAAAATGTTCTAGTTTATCGCCAAGTAATTCCAAATGCCTTAAATCGTTAAGTCTATGAGATAGCCGTATCAATATTACACGCATATCATCAATCATTGAAAGGAACATGGTCCTAAATTTTTCAGATTGAAAGGATATCCGCTTTGTTTGCAGTTTGGATAAACTGTTGAATCCTATTATTATTTCGGCCACATGCTCCCCAAAATCCTTTTCAACATCCTCCAATAAATAATCTGATTTTTTATCTATACCATGCAACAATGCACATATTGCAGATGTTGGGCCCAGTCCAATTTCCTTAACTGCTATTATTGCAACGTCCAGATTAAATAAAATAAATGGTTTACCATCGCTAGTTGTAACATCTCTATAAATATCGAATGAAATATTAAACGCTTTCTGCACAGATTCCCTATCCTTTGATGCAATATCATTACCTAGGATATTTAACAAATCCTCAACCTTAGCTGATATTAAATCATTATATAAATCCATTTAAGGGGCTTCTTTAGCCATACTGCTAAAAGAACTTTTGGTGTAATTGTTTGCGAGATATTTTTATAAATGATCTCAAAGATAGAAATTTTTAATTTGCTGATGACGATTCAAACTATTAGATAACTGTCAAATATCAACAATTATTGTTCTATTTTTGCGTTGAATACGTACAAATTTATAGGTATGATAAAATATCTTACAATTACTCTGTTTTCATTATTTATTCTATGCACAAACAGTAGTGTATATTCTCAAATAATAAAGGGTAAGGCAATTCTTGGCATCAATCTAACTCAAATAGAAGGCGATGAGGTAAATGGCTTTAAAAAGCCCGGGATTCAGATTGGAGCTGGTGCTTTGATTCCTTTCAAAAAAAAGTGGGACGTGAGTATGGAAGTTCTATTTAATCAAAAAGGAGCCAAAGAGGGGAAACAATACATCGACACAATAGCCACTGGAGAAGTATTGACTGGAGAATATAAACTTAGGTTAAACTATGTGGAAGTTCCATTATTAGTGCATTTCACCGATAAGGATTTCATCACAATTGGAGCTGGATTTTCTTGGGGAAGATTAGTTGGTGTAAAAGAATGGGAGCATGGAAATCTTGTTACCTCCACAAATGTTGAGAATGGTCCATATGATAAAAATGACTTTAGTTATGTTATTGATTTACGTATTAAGATTCTTGGTCCCTTAAAATTTGGTTTTAGATATCAAAACTCCATGAGGAAAATAAGAACAAGAGAGTTTGAGGATTTTGCAGGCAATACATGGTTTAGAGATCAGTTTAATAAGGTTTTAACCTTTAAGCTCGTATATATTTTCAATGAAGAACAAAGCAATTCAAATCAAGATGCCCCCGCACCATAATGAATAAGTCTAAATATTGGATAAATAAACTTGGCCTACTTCCACACCCTGAAGGCGGCTATTATAAGGAAACCCATCGTTCAATAATAAATGCAGACAGCAATTGCTTACCTAAAAATTTCAAGGGAAGCAGATCATTCTCTACCGCCATTTATTTTATGTTGGAAAAAGTTGATATCTCAGTATTTCATAAAATAAAATCAGATGAAATATGGCATTTCCATGATGGAGATCCACTAGTTATTTATGTAATTGAAAATAACGGAAAAATAACAGAATTAAATTTGGGTATTTCAGATTTAGAAAACATCTTTCCCCAAGTAACTGTGCCTGCTAATAGCTGGTTTGCAGCAAAAAGCAAAGGAGAATATACTTTGGTAAGTTGTACAGTTTCTCCAGGTTTTGACTTTAACGACTTTGAAATGGCAGATAAGGAATATCTATTGGAGAAATATCCAGAACACTCAACCCTAATAAGTTCATTTACGCATTAAGCTATACCCACCTTTCAATATCCGGGCACAAATACTTTTAAAATGTCATAATACCGAACAAATTTCTAACTTTACATTATGGTTTTTTGTCTTGGTGAATCTTTGTTAGATATAATAATTTCATCGCCAGATGATGTTGTTGTAAGGCCAGGTGGGGCAATGTTAAATGCAGCAATCTCAATAGGCAGATGTAATATTAAGGTTACACTAATATCAGAATTGGGTGATGATGATAGTGCAGATATGATTCTAACTTATTTACAAAAAAACAATGTAGAGGCCTCATTTATAAAGTGTTATAAAAACAGCAAAACATCACTCGCACTTGCCTTTCTAGATGAAAACAAGAAACCAAAATATTCGTTTATTAAAAACTATCCTGAGCAGCGAGCTATTGCTGAAAATATTCATCTAACAAAGAGTGATATATTATTATTTGGATCATTATACTCATTGGACAGTCAGATAAGGAAAACTATAATGGCCCTCCTAGACAAAGCAAAATCAGCAAATACAACAATAATATATGATCCTAACATAAGGCACTCTCATCACTTGGAAGATTCAAAACTCAATGAAGCTGTTTACGAAAACATAGGTATCGCTGATATTATAAAGGGTTCAGATGAGGATTTTACAAATATCTTCGGGACATCAGACATAAATAAACAAATAAAGAACATAAGACTAATAAATACGAATGCATTTATCATAATCACAATGGGCGAGAATGGAGTTTTAGCGGATTACTTAGGTAACAGAATTAACCTGCCAGCATTAAAAACAGATGTTTTAAGCACAATAGGTGCAGGCGATGCTTTTAATGCTGGTTTAATCAGTGGAATATCAACATTAAACAAATTAGAAGACCAATACCACATAAAGATACTTCAGAAGGGATTAGAGTTTTCTTCTCTAGTTTGTGCAAGTCTGGACAACTACATTGATATTAATAATTAATTATATTTTAGATAGCTAGAAGTTGTTAACAAACATGTTACCATAACTTTTAATCTATTTTTAATCAATTCAAAACATTAGATAATATCTTTGTAGAACAAATGCTTGTAAGATGAAGATTCTAATACTAAACGGTCCAAATCTAAACCTCACTGGAAAAAGGGAAACTAAACTTTATGGAACACTTTCCTTTGATGATTATATCAAAGAACTGCGTAAAAGATTTCCAGATTTAGAGTTAGATTATCACCAGACAAATGTTGAGGGTGAGCTTATAAACAAAATGCAAGAAGCCGGTTTAACTTATAATTCAATAATTTTAAATGCTGGAGCATACACACACACTTCCGTTGCCATTGGTGATACCATTAGAGGCATAGAGATTCCTGTTGTAGAAGTACATATTTCAAATATATTCTCCAGAGAAGATTTTAGACATACAAGTTACATTTCTCCCTATTGTATTGGGAGCATTTCTGGGTTTGGGCTAGATTCATACAGACTTGCCATCGAATCTTTAAAAACTAAGTAAAATCGCGATTTAAGGAGCTGAACTTCGTTTTTCTCAGCATATAGTGATCTACAACAATATTACCCTTGTAAATATTACCCACTTTTGTTCTTTTTGTATTTTTTCGTTTCTCACGAATGGATGAATAGTGCTTGTAAAAATATAAGTGAGCTTTTATTACAGCTATAAAATCGTCATATCCTCCCTGAGCCAAGAATTTAAAGGCAGCAATCCCATCAAGAAAAAGTCGAGATAATAAAATCCTATTGAGATGCTTTTTTGGAAGGTTTTTATACAGAAGTATTAGATTATTCCTGAAGTTTAAATATGTCTTCCAGGCAGATCCAACTGGTAATGTGCCGCCACCAACATGAAATACAATGGAACTTGGGCAAACCATTATTTTATATCCAATGCTCTTACTTCGCCAACAAAAGTCAATCTCCTCCATATGAGCGAAAAATTCATCGTCAAAACCTCCGAGATTATTAAATAATTCAGCTCTAACAAACATACAAGCTCCCGTTGCCCAAAAAACTTCCGTGATATTATCATATTGACCTATATCTTCTTCAAGAGATAAAAACAAACGGCCTCTACAAAATGGGTAACCATATTTATCTATGAACCCACCTGATGCTCCAGCATATTCAAAATGAGTCTTACGGTGATAAGACCTTATCTTAGGCTGAGCTGCGCCTATCATTGGATCAGATTTCATCAAATTAACCACTGGTGTTATCCAACCCTTAGTTACCTCAATGTCTGAGTTTAATAGAATATAATATTCCGCGTCTATCTGCTTTAGGGCATGGTTATATCCTGTCGCAAACCCACCATTATATTCATTAACTATTATTTTAACCTCTGAAAACCTCTCCGATATCATTTCTATGGAGCCATCTGTGGAACAATTATCAGCAACATATATGTCGGCATCATCTTTACTGTATGCAATCACATCTGGCAGAAACTTCTCCAAGTATCTAATACCATTATAATTTAATATGACGAGAGCAACTTCTTTCAATCTTTAAAAATTAATACGGAAAGTTAACGATGATATTCTTCTAATTTGTGCAACGAAAACAATATTCATTCGATTAAATAAATCTTTTTTTAAGTGATCTTTGTAAAGTATTACCATGGCTGGGTATATGATTGGGTTGCCTTACTTCCCCATGATGATGGTATAATTGCATCATCAATACTACTAGGATCCCATGTTCGTTTATAAATAATAGTTTCCCATCGGTAATTATTCAATTCACCAACTGCATTTGAGTGTATTAGCTGAAAGTCATTTGTTACAATATCATGGGCATAAAAAACGAATTTTTTATTTTGCTGATCGCCAAGTCTATAAAAATGCCAAATTTCATATGGATAAGCGGCAGGTTCAAAGTAATGTTCTGATATTACATTTGGTTGTCCATATTGTAATAGAACTCTACCTCTGTCAGTTCTATAGCCTTCTATTGCAACAGCCTTAAAAGAAGTATTAGCTACATTAACTCTTGATAGATACTCTTCCCACGCCGTTTGAGGATCAAGATTATTACGATCCACCCAAAAGTTAAGGAAATATCTTTGCATATCTTCAATATTACCTGCTGAAACTAGACTCTTTGCATAAGCACGCTCAAGATCAGTACTAATAGGATTCAGATATTCAATATACATACCCAATGTATCAGAGCTAACAATATCATCCACAAAAGTATTTTTTGTATTTGTCAGCATAAGGTTTGTAAAGTTAAGTTCAGTAGCGGGATTATATCTTTGAAAATAAACCTCCTTGCTTGTCATTAATTCGTTGTTTCTGTTTCTTGCTTCCATTACTAGAATGTAGTTACCGCTGGGTAATTCTGCAATATCAAATGAGCTTAAAGTAATAACAACGTTATCAGATTGAACGCGCCTTCGGTTTATAAATTTATCAAGTTTCTTATCAACTTCAAATGGCCGAATATAGGTAGTAAGCAGAAACGCTTCTTCACCCAATACATCTTTGGAATTATAAAGTTCTGAGTAAAAAGTAATTTTATTTACATCCTCCGGGTAATAGTTAAAAACATAGGGTGTTAATAGATACCCATTTTTTGATAAGTTTGTAACTTCCTCCGTTTTTTCATAATAGCTTAAAAGTTCGATGTCAGAATAAGCCATTTCCGATTTGGGAAAACTAATTTCAAACTTGTCAAGTGAACTCAACTCTTTACCATCTCCGTTTAAATCTTTTAGTTTTATCTCAAGTTCATATTTCCCATTAGGTAGTCCATATCTTTGGATATCGAGTAAATTCTGATTAGGATTTACAGTATCCGTAATGATTGGACTACTTAAATCATATTTTGCAAAATTTATAATTGAATCACCTTTAATAAACATTACTTGCACATTTACTTTCCCTTGATAATATCCATCTTCAATTTGCTCATATTCAATACTGCCACCATTAATCGTAAGATAGGTTTCTATATAAGGTTTATTGCTAGGAGTATCAAATAGCGAATATGTAAGATATGCATTTAAGCCTTGAGATATACCAGCCATATAAACAAAAGAAAGCAAGACAAGTATGGCTATTTTTTTCATGGATAATAATTTTTTGTTACCATTACGCAGAGAAATATCATAATGCAAATTTAGGTTAATTACTTTGCATGTTAAATTTAAATACAAAATTAAAGATAACCATATCCCGTATTAATAACTAATATTTAGTTGATAAATTATTTGCACGCATTAATTAATAGCTGTTTTTATAGGTGTATATCAATGTATTTAATATGTTAACAGGCTTTTCCATGTCGCATATAAGCTGTTTTCGAGTATAATTCTTAGGTTCAAAAACGCCATTATTATTCACTTCAAGTTTTTCAAATTGATCAATGCATACAAAACCTCTATTAATTACTGGCATTATCATGTCGAGAAACCTTACCACGTTCTTAGATTCAAAATTCATTTTAAAAGAATACTCAATAAAAAGTTCTATTTGTTTTTTGAATAAGGACCTTAAATCAGAAATTACGGTTATTGAATTTGGAATAGTGATTATATTACTCTTCAAATCCTTGTAAACGTCAAAAATATCATTCTCAAGTTGCATCACGACTCCAAGCTGGAATAGAGCTTTTATTTCAGATCGATCTGGTTTTTCATCCAATCCAAAGCGGAAGTATAAAACAGAATTCCCACCTTTATTTTGAGTTATTTTCCAAAGTCTTTCATATTCAATTCCCCAATTTTGCTGTTCTTTACTATCAAATTGATCATGCATTACTTTTATTGCCTGATCTTTATTTTCTTTTGATAATTTGGCCATGTTAAGAGACTGTAAATAATACTTTAACCATAATTTCTCATTATGGTTAGAAGGTTTTACTGTTTCAGGATGATTAACCAAATTAGAGATATAGTCATCTGTTAAGTTAGAATCATCTATGAAGTCATCAAATAGTCCAGTAATAATTCCCTGACTGGTTAGCACCATTCGTTCATTATCATCTAGACTTTTTCCATGCAATATGGCAAAAGACTCTCCTAATATGGCAGGCACAGCCAATCCATAATAACCATATATTTTCTTAAAGTCTTTTTCCTTTAGAGAACCATCATTTGCATGTTCATATTTTAACAATGAACTTTTAAATCTATCCGATAGAAATTTCTTTTGAACTCTTATATTACTAATGAGCCTAAGGTATATGAAAGGAAAATAGATAATATTTCTAAAAGTAGCCAAATACCAATGAATTTTAACGCAAAATAAGAAGTTTTATGGTATTTTTTAAATAAAAACCAAGAAAGCACAAAAAAACCGGGATTATATTATTAACCCCGGTTAAATCTTTTATATAAACATTAGTTAACCACAGTGTTAACCAACCTAGCTGCTTCTTCCAACTGAATGGCTGAATGGACTTTTAATCCAGAGTCGTCTATCAGTCTTTTACCTTCCTCTGCATTTGTTCCTTGTAATCTTACAATAATAGGAACCTTAATATCTCCGATGTTTTTATATGCATCAACAATTCCTTGGGCAACTCTATCGCACCTTACTATACCTCCGAATATATTCACCAATATAGCTTCCACTGATTTATCTCTTAATATGATACGAAAAGCTTCCTCAACTCTTTTTGCATCTGCGGTACCGCCAACATCCAAAAAGTTAGCAGGATTACCTCCTGACATTTTTATCATATCCATTGTAGCCATTGCAAGTCCGGCGCCATTCACCATACATGCAACGTTGCCATCAAGTTTTACAAAATTTAAGTCAAAATTACTTGCTTCTACCTCTGTAGGGTCTTCCTCGGAAATATCTCTCATTTCAGCAATATCCTTGTGACGGTATAATGCATTATTATCAATAACCACCTTTGAGTCGGCGGCATACACCTTACCATCTGCAGCCTTAATAACAGGATTTATTTCAAACAAAGTACTATCTGAACCAACATAGGCATTGTAAAGTGAAATCACAAATTTTATCATTTGTTTAAATGCAACACCCTTGAGTCCAAGGTTAAAGGCTATTCTTCTTGCCTGAAAACCAGTCATACCAACAGTTGGGTCTATTATTTCTGTAAATATTTCCTCGGGGGTTTCTTCAGCTACTTGCTCTATATTCATACCTCCCCTTGGTGAATACATTACCATATTACGACCAACATCTCTATTCAGTAAAATACTCATGTAATATTCTTCAACTTCTTCTGGACCTGGATAATAGATATTTTGCTCTACTAATACCTTTCGAACTAGTTTCCCCTCTTTCTTTGTTTGAGGTGTAACCAGCGTCATACCAAGTATGTTATCAGAAAATTTTCTGACTTCATTCAAAGTACTAGCTATCTTAACTCCACCGCCTTTTCCTCTACCACCGGCATGTATTTGAGCCTTTACTGCCCACTTTTTCGACCCTGTTCTTCCCTGAATTTCCTTTGCAGCTTCATAAGCAGCCTCAGGTGAATTAATAACAATGCCATCTGGCACCATAACTCCGAAACGCTTTAAGATTGATTTACCCTGATATTCGTGTAAGTTCATTTTTAGTATGTGTATTTATACTCATTTTCGGCGCCAAAATTAGCACAATTCTTAGAACCTTTTAAGATTCTTTGAACAAAGTTTTAAGCTTTCTAAAATTTATATAGAATTTTAAATAAGTTATATCTTTGTCACTTAATTAGAGAAGCATGGTTACAGCAAAAGATATTGTTAAGTCTTATGGAGATGTAGATGTTCTCATGGGGGTAAACCTAAATATTTCCAAAGGAGAAATTGTCTCCATAGTGGGAAAGTCAGGCTCAGGTAAATCAACGTTACTTCAGATACTTGGAACAATAGAAAACCCTGATGCAGGCAAAGTGGTAATTGACAATACTGATATCCTAAGTATGAGCAGAAAAGAACTTGCAAGTTTTAGAAACAAGAATATTGGCTTTGTATTTCAATTCCACCATCTATTACCAGAGTTTACTGCTTTAGAAAATATTTGTATACCTGCACTTATTTCTGGAGATAATAAATCAACTGCAGAATCAAAGGCTAAGGAACTTCTTGGTTACCTTGAATTATCTCATAGATCAAATCACAAGCCAGATGCTATGTCTGGTGGTGAACAGCAGAGAGTTGCAATTGCAAGATCCCTAATTAATCGCCCATCAATCATTCTTGCTGATGAACCATCTGGAAATCTTGATTCTAGCGCATCCTCAGAATTACACAAACTTATTTTAAACTTAAGGAAACAGTTAAATCAAACATTCATTATTGTTACCCACAATAAAGACTTGGCTGATATGGCTGATAGAAAGTTAGAGATAGCAGATGGATTAATATAAAAGTGAAATAATTAATAATTATAAACGTTATCTGATTTGTATCCATCAACTAGACTAATAACAGCCGATAAATTACTCATGAAGATACCAGTGAATAGATTCTTACTTTCATTACGATTTTTGTCGGTAATATCTCTTTTATTCATATTTAATATTGCCACATCTCAAGAAGCAACAACATATGATGAAGCAATTATTTATGGAGATAAAAATATTAAGACCTCAAGCCTTATGGATGCAAAGGCCTATTATCAGCAAGCATTAAAATTAAAACCAGGAGATGATTATGCCAAGTCTCAAATTTCTGTTATTGTTGATAAAATGAAAATGGCGATGGCCATAGAAGATGAATATTACGACATAATTGATTTTGCAGATGAATTATATGATCAAAACAAACTTACCCAAGCCGTAAGTGAATACAATAAAGCTCTTAAAATTATCCCAAATGATGAGTATGCTTTAGCTAGAATCCGAGAAATAAGGGAATTCGAGTATCGCGAAAAGGAAAAAATAGACAACTTCAATAAGGCAATGGAAACTGGAAAAGTATACTTGTCCGATGAAGATTTTGGAAAAGCAATAGAACAGTTTACCATAGCGGCTGAAATTTTTCCCTCCAAAGAACTGCCAATAACAGAACTTTCAAGAACACGAAATTTACAAAAAGAGTTTGATCAAAAAGAAGCCCTATTTGAATTAAAATATGATGAAGCAGAAAGATATCTACTCATAAAAAATTATTCAGAATCATTAAAATTATTTAGAGATGCACAAAAAATAATACCTGATAACGTAAAAGCTATTGATAAAATAACCCTACTTATACCTCTTGCTCAAAAGGAAATAACATTTAATGTACTCATCGAAAATGCCGATGAGTACTATATCTCACAGGATTTTATATCAGCACAACGAGAATATATAGCTGCTTCTAAAGCTTGGCCTGAGAAAAGCTATCCTAGGGATATGATCCTTAAAATAAATGAAAAACTTGAGAGCGAGAAACAAGATATTGATAATAATTTCAATAATTATGTTATCAGTGGAGATAGTCTGATGATCTCCAATGAATATGCTCTCGCTCTGGGTAAATATAACCTAGCTCTCAATTTAAAACCAAACAATTCATACCCCAAAAAAAAGATTGCAGAGATTGAAGGAATTTACGCAGAAAACAAAAAAGCTTTTGAGATAAATTATAATAAAATGATTTCAAGTGCTGATAGCGCCTTCTCAAAAGGAGCTTATGCCTACGCAAAAGTAGGCTATGAAACAGCTCTTGAACTTAAACCGGAGGATAGCTATCCAAGAGAAAAGCTAACAGAGTTAGAAGACTTAGAATCGCAAATAGCTGCGCAGCAGAAAATTAATGCTGATTACAACAAATTGATTACTCAAGCAGATGACTTGTTCAATTCTGGCAATTATGATATGGCTATTTCAAAGTACAAGGAAGCTCAGCTAATTAAATCAATTGAGAATTATCCGGTAGATCAAATAGTTATTATATCTGGCTTACTTGCAAATGCAGAAAAGCAAAGAGAATTAGATGAAAAATATAACGAGTTAATTACTGTTGCCTTCCAGCAATTTAATCAAGATAAATTAGCTGATTCAAAAAGATCATACCTCAATGCCTCTGAACTTAAACCCATGGAAAGCATGCCAAAGCTACAAATAGCAGCAATTGACAGTATGATTACCATAAGAAAAAAGGAAGCTGACGTAAGAAAGAAATATGATGTTCTGTTAACCAAAGGAGATGAATACAAATCATCCAAGGATTATCAAAATGCATTGAATACGTATAACGAAGCATTACTTCTAATCCCTGGCGAAAGCATAGCTATTTCCAAAAAGAAAGAAGTTGAGACCATACAAGTCAATCTCAGACGAGAAACCGAGCGCAAAGAATCATATGAAGATGCTATCACCAAAGGTGATAAGTTTTTTGGAGAAGGTAGTTATGAATTATCAAAAATTGAATTTATAAGAGCATCCAAGTTATACTCAGATAAGGATTACCCTCGTCAAAGACTTGATGATATATCAAAAGAACTTGAAAGAGTTGCTGCTGAAAAAGAGGAAAGGTATTTAAATTCAATTGCTGAAGCTGATGTTTTTTATGACAGAGCTGAATACGAAAATGCATTGGAAAAATATATCCTTGCAAAAAGTATTAAGCCTGATGCTTCGTATCCTAAAAATAGAATAACAGAATGTGATAAGTATATTGCAGAGAGAAAAGCTCTGCTCATGGAAGATTATAAAATAGCTATCGCAGAAGCAGAAAAATTTTACAATGGCAAAATATATGATAAAGCAATCCTAGCTTTTAGAAAAGCTCAACAAATATTACCATCGGAAACATACCCCGATGAAATGATAACCCAGATAATTAAATTCATTGAAGAGAATTCAATTGTTGACATTATTAATACCGTTGATACTATATTTATGGGCTCAACCGATAAATTGAATTTTAGCCCTGTAAAAATAAGTGTTAGAAAAAGTAACTACATTTTCCTCAAAGCAAAAAACCTAAGTGATAAAGCAACAAAATTAATTTTTAGCTACGGTAGTGATGGAAGCAAAAATGGAGGATTTGTTGTACAAGTAATAGAAAGTAATGGTTATAATGATTACATCGTTAGAGTTGGTAATCAATACAAGTGGTTTTCCGAAGATAATAACTGGCTAACAATACATCCAGAAAATGGAGATGTTGAGATTTCTATGTTACGTATATCAAAAGGGTACTAATAAAACCATATGACAAATGACCAAATCTAAAGGTCAATGAACTGGAATAATACCCATATTTATCGTGGTTTCATTAAATTCTTTCTCTGACATGAGATTTTACATATTAGCAATTATTTAAATCATTGTAGGTTGAATGTTTCAATGCCAAAAAAGGCAGTTAATTTTACTAAATTTGAAATCAAAATATTAATAGTAAATCCAGATGAAAATACTATCGGTAGTCAAGATACGAGATGCTGACGCGTTCACAATTAAACATGAACCAATTTCATCTTTAGATTTGATGGAAAGGGCATCTAAAAAATTGTTCATGTGGGTTTGCGACCATATTGACAGTAAAAAATCAATTGAAATTTTCGTAGGTCTTGGAAATAATGGTGGAGATGGCCTGGCTCTTGGGAGAATGTTAATGAATGAAGGATATGAGGTATCTATAAATGTCTTAAGGTATTCTGAAGATGTCACGGATAATTTTCAAATTAATTATGACCGCCTATTGGATTTAAATAAGCATGTAATTAGAAATATTTCAAGTTTGGATGAATTTAACACTGTAGATGAAAATGCAGTAATTATTGATGCCATACTTGGATCTGGATTAAGCAGGCCAGTGAGAGGATTTACTGGCAAAATAATAAATGAGATCAACAAGAGTGGGTCAATTATTATTGCCATTGATATTCCAAGTGGTTTGTTTTCAGATATTTCTTCAAAAAATAATGGAGGTTCGATTATTAATGCAGATTACACACTTTCATTTCAATTCCCTAAAATTGCATTTCTTGTGCCAGAAAATGACTTACATGTTGGCAAGTGGAATATTCTAGATATTGGTTTGCACCATGATTTTATAAACTCAACAATAACAAGTAACCATTATGTTATAAATGAAGATGTAGTTCACACCTTAAAAACCAGACCAAAATTCTCACATAAAGGGACATTTGGTCACGCTCTTATAATTGCCGGAAGTTTCGGTAAAATGGGAGCTGCCATTTTATGTTCCAAAGCATGTTTAAAATCAGGTGTCGGATTATTACACACACATATACCTAGATCAGGAATTACAGCCTTGCAATCTTCAACACCAGAAACAATGCTAAGTGTTGATAATGATGAAAATTATTTTTCTGAGGTCCCCGATTTAAATTCATTTAATGCAATTGCAATTGGTCCAGGAATTGGACTAAATGAACAATCTCAAAATGCAATGAAATTACTTATACAAAATAGTAATGTCCCTATGGTAATTGATGCAGATGCACTAAATATACTTTCTAATAATCCAACATGGCTTGCATTTCTCCCACATTCAAGCATCCTCACTCCTCACCCAAAGGAGTTTGAAAAAATTGTAGGTGGTTGGAATAATGATTTTGAACGTTTGGATAAACAGAAAACACTTGCCAAAAAGCATGGGGTATATGTAATACTTAAGGGAGCTAATACAAGTATATGTTTTCCCGATGGTCAAATATTTTTTAACTCCACTGGTAACCCAGGAATGGCAACTGCAGGCAGTGGCGATGTATTAACTGGTATTATTACTGGATTATTAGCATCAGGATATTCAACTGCCGTTTCGAGTGTTATGGGCGTATATATACATGGATTGGCAGGTGATTTAAGTGCAGTTAAAAATGGCGTGGAAGCAACAACCGCAGGGGATATAATTGAAAACATAGGTAATGCATTCTTGGATGTAAAAAGTTAACTCAGAATTAACGTACAACCAGCTTTACTGATTAGTAAACATAGGGTATCAACCTCCAGCTCTTCTTCCTATACTCTAAATATTCTGGAAAGCTATCAATTAACACATCCTCTTCATATCTTATTTTGGCAAATAATGTTGCAATCAAGACTATAAAAATAATACCTCTAAACCATGTAAGATAGCTTACAATTAAAGGAATTACTAACATTATTAGCCCTAAATACATTGGATGACGCACAAACTTGTAAATACCTGATGTAACAAGGTGAGCACCATCTTTAACCATTGGAGTAATGTTCATATTTGTAATTTTCATTGTATAAATGGCATGTATTCCTACCAATATCCCTGCACATTCAATAAACAATCCTAAAACTGTGGAGCTTACTATTGGGGCAGTTAAAGCAATGATGATTAAAGATGCGAACTGTATAACAACTAAAAAATATGGATAACCATTGCTTGGACGCATGTTGGAAAGTATTAAAATGTTGACTCTGGATAAGATTCAATTTGCAAGTAGAGAGAAAGTCAAAATCCAAAGTCAACAAGCAAATTTAACAATAAGTATTGATATCATGGTAGGCTAATTTTATTTATTTTTATGTGTTGAAAAAATCTATATGAGTAATCCCTTTAGTATGTTTACTAAATATACGAATATGGAATCATTCTAAAATAAGATTCTCATACATTTGTATGAAAATACAATTAAATCAATATGGAAAAAATAGGGTTGGCAGGCAATTATGCTTCGGGAGTAAAATCAGATTGTTTGGTTCAATTTGAATCTACAAAAAGCGGTGGTCTACAGATTGAGATAAATAGTAGAGTAAAGTCAATGTTTGGAATCTCCATGGAGAATCTTGCCAAAGATATACTTGATTATTTTGAAATTGAAAATGCAAAGCTTAAAATTGATGATACTGGAGCTGTTGATTTTGTGTTGGCAGCAAGAATTGAAGCAGCCATAAAAAAGGTTATCACTAGCAATAAAGAATTCCTACTTCCAATACTAGAGGAAAATAAGATACCTACACAAAAAGATGATTTTAGATTTTCTAGACTATATCTGCCTGGAAATACACCAAAATTAATGCTAAACGCAGGTATACATAAGCCAAATGGATTAATATTAGATTTGGAAGATGCCGTGGCACCAGAGAAAAAATATGAAGCTAAATTCGTGGTAAGGAATGCCCTTAGGGCTTTGAATTTCTATGGTTCTGAGAGAATGGTAAGAATAAACCAAATACCTGGCGGACTTGATGATCTTGAATATATTGTCCCACACTTTGTAAACCTCATCCTAATACCAAAATGTGAAAGTGCCAAAGATATTTTATCTGTTAACCAGCGAATCGACATGATAAAACAAAGAGAAAAATTAAGCCATGATATATGGTTAATGCCAATAATAGAAAGTGCTAAAGGTGTTATGAATGCATATGAAATTGTAACAGCTGCTGATAATATTTCATCCATGGCAATTGGTCTGGAAGATTATACAGCAGATATAGGAACTCTACGAACAAAATCTGGCACTGAATCTTTATTTGCACGTAACATGATCGTAACTGCATCAATTGCTGCAGGTGTTCAGCCCATAGATTCTGTTTTTTCAGATGTAGGTGATATGGATGGACTTGCTGAAAATGTTAAAGTCTCCAAGAATTTGGGATTTTCCGGGATGGGATGCATACACCCTCGACAAATAAGGGTAATTCATGAGAACTTCTCACCTGAGACTGCAGAAATAGAAAAAGCCAAAAAGATAGTAATTGCCTTTAATGATGCAAAGAAAAAAGGTCTTGGTGTTGTTTCCATGGGTTCTAAAATGATTGATGCTCCTGTGGTAAAAAGAGCATTAAATACTATTACCACAGCAATACTTACAGGTAAATTAGAAGCAGACTGGATGGATAATTAATCTAATTCCAAACCTTTAACAAAACACAAATGAAGAAATACGATAAATTAGTGGAAAATGCTGCTGGTAGGATGGTACCAACAATTATCAATGGAGAAAACCACATGCCGTTTCAGGGAGTTGGAAAATATAGACCAACGGGAAGAAAATACGGAGCAAAGATTCCAACATGTAATGATTTCCCTGATGGAAATAAGGAGGTCAACACATTAAAAGAGGCATTAATAAATGCCGGTCTAAAAGATGGAATGACAATATCATCGCATCATCATTTTAGAAATGGAGACCTAATTGCAAAACAAGTATTTGATATTGCACATGACCTTGGCATAAAAAATTTAAGATGGTATCCCTCCGCATCCTTTCCATGCCAAGAAGAATTAATAAAATATTTGGAGGATGGCACAATAAATAGGATTGAAGGAAGTATGAATGGTCCTTTAGGTAAGTTTACTTCAGAAGGAAAAATGAAAGGTGTTAGCATCCTCAGGTCACACGGAGGAAGGTACCAGGCCATTCAAGATGGCGAGGTTAAAATTGATATAGCAATTATTGCAGCACCTACTGCGGATACATTTGGTAATGCAAATGGCGTTAATGGGGATGCAGCTTGTGGGTTACTAGGGTTTGCCTTGGCCGATTCACAATACGCAGAAAAGGTAATTGTTGTCACAGACAATCTAGTTCCATTTCCATGCATCCCATGGCAGATTCAAGGCAACTATGTAGATTTTGTAGTAAAAGTTGATAAGGTAGGCTTACCTGAAAAAATCATTTCTGGCACTACACAAATAACAAAGAGCCCAGATAGACTTTTAATAGCTGAAATGACTGCGGATTTTTGTGAAAAGACAGGTTTAATTTATGATGGGTTTTCATATCAGGCAGGAGCTGGAGGCACGGCATTATCAATTGGCAATTATTTTGGTGATATCCTAAGAAAAAATAATTGGAAAGCTAGATTCATAAGAGCAGGAAGTAATAAATATCCAGTTGAACTATTGGAAGAAGGTTTAGTTGAATATATACTTGACGGCCAAACATTTGACCTTGAAGGTGTAAGATCCATGAGAGAAAATCAAAATCATGTTAATACCTCACCTTTCACGTCATATAATTTTCATAGCAAGGGTAATTTTGCTCAATTTGTTGATATTGTTGTGCTTGGAGCAACGGAGATAGATGTTGAATTTAATGCTAATGTTGTGACACATTCCGATGGATATCTTCTACATGGTATTGGTGGCTGGCAAAATTGTTTGGCTGCTAAAACTACCATAATGCCAATTCCATTATTTAGGGATAGAATTCCAGTAATTAGAGATCGAGTTACAACCCTGTGTGCTCCAGGTGAATTAATAGATGTAATTGTAACGGAGAGAGGAATTGCCATAAATCCTCTTCGTAAAGATTTAATTCAAAAGGCAAGGTCAGCAGGAATAGAACTTAAGACAATCCATCAGCTAAAAGAAGAAGCTGAAAAAATATGCGGTATACCTGAAGAAGTAATACTTAGTGATGAAATCGTATCTGTTATTAAGTGGATAGATGGAACAGTTATTGATTCAGTGAAAAAGGTTTTAACAAAATAATTTTTATTCCATATTTTAACACATAGTTATAATAAAATAATATTTTGAAGTAGAGCTAATATATGTTTTTTTGGTGTTGATTAAAAAGAAAATTAGTCAAATTGAATCGGATTCTTTAAAGTGACCTTTTTTGAAGCAAGATTCACATAAAGCGTGAATTGTTTTTTCGCATTTAAACAATTGATTAGATGGAAACTAAACTCCACTCTCCATAGTTAAAACAGAAGTGATTAAATTGTAGTTTTTTTGTCTAAAAATGTATTTCCGTAAGGTATATTATCTACTTTTGCCGAGTTAATTGAATAACAACAAACTAATTAAATCTACGTATATGGATCTGGATAGAATAATGAATGATCTAGAGAAAAAACATCCTGGAGAGATTGAATATTTGCAGGCTGTTCGTGAGGTGCTTGAATCAATAGAGGATGTAGTAAATGAAAATCCTCATTTTGAATCGGCAGGAATTATTGAAAGGTTAATTGAACCTGATCGTGTACTTACGTTCAAAGTACAATGGGTAGATGATAATGGAAAAGTACATGTAAATTTGTGTTATAGAGTTCAATTTAACAACTCCATAGGCCCGTATAAAGGTGGGATAAGATTTCACCCAAGTGTTAATTTAAGTATTCTAAAATTCTTAGGCTTTGAACAAATATTTAAAAATTCTCTTACTACACTCCCATTGGGAGGTGGGAAAGGTGGTTCCGATTTCAACCCCAAAGGAAAATCAGATTCCGAGATAATGAGATTCTGTCAAGCATTTATGCTTGAGTTATGGAGGTTAATTGGTCCAAATACTGATGTGCCTGCAGGAGACATAGGTGTTGGTGGAAAAGAAATAGGCTACATGTATGGGATGTACAAGAAACTAGCAAGAGAGAATACTGGAGTGCTTACGGGTAAAGGTTTAAATTGGGGGGGATCCCTAATTCGTCCTGAAGCAACAGGTTTCGGTACTGTGTATTTTGCAAAAGAAATGTTAGCCACAAAAGGAGAAACATTAAATGGAAAAACGGTTGCAGTATCAGGATTTGGTAATGTTGCCTGGGGTGCAACTTTAAAAGTTGAAGAACTTGGTGGAAAAGTTGTTACACTTTCAGGCCCTGACGGATATATACACGACCCGGCGGGCATAACAGGTGAAAAAATAGACTATATGCTTGAGCTTAGAGCTTCAAATCAAGATGTAGTTGCTCCATATGCAGATGAGTTTTCTGAAGCCACCTTTTATCCAGATGCAAAGCCCTGGGAAGTTAAAGTTGATGTTGCTCTTCCGTGCGCAACTCAAAATGAACTAGGAGAAGATGATGCGAAGAAGCTAATTGAAAATGGGTGCATCTGTATTGCTGAAGGTGCAAATATGCCGTCCACTCCTGAAGCCATTGATATATTCCAAAAGAAACGTGTGCTTTTTGGACCGGGTAAAGCTGTTAATGCTGGTGGTGTTGCCACTTCAGGATTAGAAATGACTCAAAATGCAATGAAACTTGCCTGGACTCGTGAAGAGGTAGATGAAAAATTACATCATATAATGATTAGCATACATAATGCGTGCGTTCAATATGGAGAAAGAGATGATGAAACCATAGATTATGTCAAAGGTGCAAACATTGCTGGGTTCCTAAAAGTTGCCAATTCAATGCTTGACCAAGGTATAGTATAGTAATAATATATTTTATACTAAGCCTCTTCTGAACTTTCAAAGGAGGCTTTTTAATTTTATTATAATATTTAATTAAACATATAATTATTGCACAGCATACATTTTTATTTATTTTTAATCACTCACAAAAAAAAGTAAGTAATAAATTTTGATAAATAAATAAACAAGATGGAAATTAATTATCCATGGGGCCATGGGCGCAGATACAATGCATATTCTGAATATTTCAAAAAGAAATTTGGTGGAAGAGTTCAAAAAATAAGCGTTGATGCAGGTTTTACATGCCCTAACAGGGATGGTAAAGTTGCCAGAGGTGGATGTACATATTGTAATAATAATGCCTTCAACCCATCGTATTGCGACCCAAAAAAACCCATTAGTTCCCAAGTTCTTGAGGGTATTCAATTTCATAAAGTTAGATATCGTAGGGCAAATTCATATTTGGTATACTTTCAGCCATACTCTAACACCTATGCACCGCTCGAAAAATTAAAGGTGCTTTATGAAAATGCCCTTAAGCAACCTGATGTAATAGGTATGGTATTGGGAACTAGGCCAGATTGTATAGATGATGAAAAACTAGAATATCTAAAAAAGCTATCACAAGATTATTATATCATAATTGAATATGGGGTTGAGAGCATCTATAACAAAACTCTAGAGAGAATAAACAGGTGGCACACTTATGAACAATCAAAAGATGCGATTGAGAAAACAAAAGAATATGGTTTAAATATAGGTGCACATTTTATTTTTGGACTTCCTGGTGATTCAAATGATTTAATCATGGAGTCAGTAAAAGAGATTTCTAAATTACCTCTTACTGCAATCAAATTCCATCAACTTCAAATAGTTGAAGGAACAAAAATGGCAATGGACTATAAGAAAAACCCCACCGATTATAAGTTATTTGGCTTTGAAGAATATGTAAATTTTATCGTTGACTTCTCAGAAAAACTGAACCCAGAATTTATAATTGAACGTTTCGCTGGGGAGGTGCCCCCAAGGTATCAGGCAGGGCCAGGATGGGGGTTAATTAGAAATGATCAAATAAATCGCGCCATAGAAAAAGAATTTGAAGATAGAGACTCATGGCAAGGCAAGTATTTTATTTGTGACTAGATATATATTCTGAAAAATCAAATTTCTTTATTTTTCTTCTTAAAATGACCTAGTACCTCATCGATAGCTATTTTAAACCATTCTGTATATTCTTTGGGATTATCCTCAATATCACTAATTAGCCAACTTAGATTAACATACTTACATGATTCTACTTCTTCCCTATTTATTACTGGTTTATTATCAGAAACTCCGATGAATACATGATCCAATTCATGTTCAATCAACCCCTGACCCACATCAGCCTTGTATATAAATGAAAATACTTCCTGAAACTCACAATCCATTCCCATCTCCTCAGCAATGCGCCTATGGGCAGCATCAATTGTTTTTTCTCCTTCACGTGGATGACTGCATACCGTGTTTGTCCACAGAAGTGGAGAATGGTACTTATGAGATGCACGCTGCTGAAGCAATAAATCTCCATCTGAATTAAATATAAAAACGGAGAATGCTCGATGCAGTGATGCATTCATGTGAGCTTCCATTTTCTCCATTGTACCCAGAGGATTATCATCCTTGTCAACTAATATTACATATTCATCAATCATCATTTTTTTTTACAAACCTAATACATGTATTAATCTAAATAACAATATTGCTACTAAAAAAGTATTAAAAATTAATTTTAATTAATTTCGTAGTTAACTTTGACCAAGCGTTCATTCATAATTTCTGGATCTAATCTTGTCTTGGCCTATTATTAATCATTGAGCTTATATCTCGCATAGATCAATCAAATCTTAAAATAATATACTTTTAAGTAAAATTAAACGTTATGGGGCAAGAGCAGCTAATATGTTTTAACTAATTAAAAGCATATTTATAATAATTATCTGACTATCTGAATGTTATATGCCGTGAAATAAAGTGTAAAAACATTGTTTTATTTAAAATTTGTTTTTATTTTTGCAGCCCAAAATTTTGAGTAAAAGAAACAACGTATGTATTTAAGTACTGAAGAGAAAAAAGAAATTTTTGAAAAATATGGTAAAAGCAGTTCCGATACAGGTTCAGCTGAAGGACAAATAGCCCTATTTACCTATAGAATAAAACACCTAACAGGTCACCTTAAAGAAAACAAAAAAGATGTTTTCACACAGAGATCGTTAATTAGACTTGTGGGTAAAAGAAGAAGACTGCTTGATTATCTTAAAGAAAAAGATATTGAAAGATATCGTGCTATTATCAAGCAACTAAGTCTAAGAAAATAATTTGACATTACAACAGATGCATGAAAAGGCAATTTACCAATTGCCTTTTTTTGTATTTATGTAATCACACTTTTTTAAATACACTGAACATGTCAATTAAACCTATTTCGCAATCCTTTGAACTTTCCGACGGAAGATCTGTAACAATTGAAACTGGCAAGCTTGCAAAGCAAGCCGACGGATCAGTCGTTGTAAAAATGGGCAAAACAATGCTTATGGCAACTGTGGTTGCAGCTCCTGAAGCAAGAGAAGATGTAGACTTTCTACCACTAAGCGTTGACTACAAAGAGAAATATGCCGCAGCGGGCAAGTTTCCAGGTGGTTTCTTCAAACGTGAAGCAAGGCCATCAGAATATGAAATTCTTATTTGTAGATTAATAGATAGAGCTCTTAGGCCTCTATTTCCTAATGATTTTCACGCAGAAACACAAATGCTTGTTCAGTTAATTTCTGTGGAAGAAGATGTTTCTCCGGATGCACTTGCAGCATTAGCAGCATCATCTGCTTTAATGGTAAGCGATATTCCTTTTAATGGACCCATATCAGAGGTACGTGTAGCAAGGGTAAATGGAGAGTTCGTTATAAATCCATCAATTTCTCAACAAGAAGAAGCTGATATTGAACTTATAGTTGCAGCTTCACTTGATAACATAATGATGGTAGAAGGTGAGATGGAGGAAGTTAGTGAAGCAGAAATGCTTTCTGCCATAAAGGTAGCGCATGAAGCCATTAAAATACAATGTCAAGCCCAAATAGATCTCGCAGCAAAAGTTGAAAAAGCAGCAAAAAAACGTGAATATTGTCATGAAGTTAATGATGATGATTTACGTAAGCAAGTAAAAGAAGCTACCTATCAAAAATGTTATGACATCAGTAAAGCTGGTAATGCAGATAAACATTTCCGCTCCAGTTCCTTTAGAGCAGTTCGTGATGAGTTTTTAGACACATTTGACGAAGAGAAGAGAGATGGCGTAAAGAACCTTGTTAAAAGATATTTCCATGATGTGGAGAAGGAAGCTGTAAGAGATGCAATGATTGCTGAAAACATAAGATTAGACGGTAGAAAAATGGATGAAATTCGTCCTATTTGGACAGAAGTTGATTATTTACCATCAGCTCATGGCTCTGCAATATTCACAAGAGGTGAGACACAATCATTAGTTTCTGTAACATTAGGAAGTAAGCTTGATGAACAAAAGATAGATGGCGCTGTAATCTCTGGTAAAAGAAATTTTCTACTTCATTACAACTTCCCCCCGTTCTCAACTGGTGAGGTTAAGCGTATGATGGGTGTAAGTCGTCGCGAGGTGGGTCATGGAAACCTTGCTGAACGAGCACTTAAATATGTTATTCCAAAAGGTGAAGATAATCCATATACCATAAGAATCGTTTCTGACATATTAGAATCAAACGGTTCATCATCAATGGCTTCTGTTTGTGGTGGAACCCTGGCTTTAATGGATGCTGGTATAAATATTTCCAAACCTGTAGCTGGTATAGCAATGGGACTTATTTCTGATTACAACTCTGATAAATACGTGGTACTCTCAGACATTTTAGGTGATGAAGATCACTTAGGTGATATGGATTTTAAGGTTACAGGAACACAGGATGGAATTACTGCATGTCAAATGGACATAAAAGTTGATGGTCTATCATACGAGATACTTGAGCAAGCTCTAGAGCAAGCTCGTAACGGAAGAATACACATTCTAAATGAAATGGCCAAAACACTAGATGCTCCTCGTAAAGACTACAAGGATAATGCACCTCGTATTGAAAAAATGGTCATCGAAAAAGAGTTTATTGGAGCAGTTATTGGACCTGGAGGAAAAGTAATTCAAGAAATCCAAGCTGAAACTGGAGCTACTATAGTTATTGAAGAAGTTGATGAAAAAGGTGTAATAGATATAATGGCTGACAATAAGGCTACCATTGAAGCAGCAAAAGACTGGATTAAAGGAATAGTAGCTGTACCTGAGGTGAATGAAGTGTATCTTGGAACTGTAAAGAGTATAGTTGCATTTGGGGCATTTGTTGAAATATTACCCGGAAAAGATGGTCTTCTCCATATCTCAGAGATTGATCATAAACGAATCAACAATGTTGAAGACGTTCTTAAACAAGGTGATAAAATTAAAGTTAAACTTATCGAAGTTGATAAAAGGTCAGGTAAACTAAAGTTATCACGTAAAGCACTAATTCCTAAACCTGAACATAAAGAAGAAAATTAAAAGTAACCTTTGGAACACATGTGCGTATAAAGTTAGATATTGATTAAAGAAAAAGATTAAAAGAAAATGAGGCAACTTAAGATAACCAAGCAGGTAACCAACCGCGAAACCGCATCACTTGATAAATATTTACAAGAGATCGGTAAGGTCGATTTGATTACAGCCGAACAAGAAGTTGAACTTGCAAGACGTATCAAGCAAGGTGACCGCATTGCTCTTGAGAAGCTAACTAAAGCAAATCTTCGTTTTGTGGTTTCAGTATCAAAACAATACCAAAATCAAGGCCTTAGCTTACCCGATTTAATCAATGAGGGAAATCTAGGATTAATTAAAGCTGCCCAAAGATTTGATGAAACTCGTGGTTTTAAATTTATTTCTTACGCTGTTTGGTGGATTCGCCAATCTATTCTTCAAGCTCTTGCAGAGCAATCTAGAATTGTAAGATTACCATTGAATAAAATTGGATCAATAAATAAGATTAATAAAGCAGCCGCAAGGCTGGAACAATCATTTGAAAGGGAACCAAATCAAAAGGAGATTGCTGGTGAACTAGAAATGACAGAAAATGAGGTTAAAGAATCTCAACGGAATGCAGGACGACATGTATCAATGGATGCACCTCTAATCCAAGATGAAGACAATACGATGTATGATGTACTTCGCAGCGATGAGGGTCCAACACCAGAAACAGGTTTATTATATGAATCTCTAAGAAAAGAAATTGACCGCGCTGTGCAAACATTAACTCAGCGTGAAGCCGATGTTGTAAAACTATATTTTGGACTTGGCGAAGGTCATCCAATGACCCTTGAAGAAATAGGTGAAAGGTTTGACTTAACAAGGGAAAGAGTGCGGCAGATTAAAGAAAAAGCCATTAGGAGGCTCAAGCATACGTCCCGAAGTAAGATATTAAAATCCTACTTGGGATAAAAAATTCGAAGCGTCTGCATTTTGCTGACGCTTTTTTTATTTTTGCAATAAAAAACATGAAACACCTCATAGCTCCATCATTATTATCGGCAAACTTCGCAAACCTTGAAGGTGACATAAATATGCTTAACAAGAGTGAAGCAGATTGGTTTCACCTTGACGTTATGGATGGAGTGTTTGTGCCTAATATAAGCTTCGGAATACCTATCATAAAAGCAATTAAGAAGTTAGCTAAAAAGCCATTAGATGTGCACCTTATGATTGTCCAACCAGAAAGGTACATAAGTGAATTTAAATCTGCAGGAGCCGACATACTCACCATCCATATTGAAGCAAGTACACATCTTCATAGAAGCATTGACGAAATCAAAAACGAAGGCATGAAGGCAGGTGTTGTTTTAAACCCACATACTCCAATTAGTAGTCTTGTTGATATAATAAGCAATTTAGACATCATACTTTTAATGTCTGTAAACCCAGGCTTTGGTGGTCAAAAATTCATAGAAAATACTTACCAAAAAATTTCTAAACTTAAAGATCTTATTATAAAGTCGAATTCCAATGCGCTAATCGAAATTGATGGTGGTGTTAACCTAAATAATGCACCAAAGCTTATTGAAACTGGAGCAGATGTTTTGGTTGCTGGAAACACAGTCTTTAGCTCAGAGAACCCATCCCAAACAATAAAAACCCTAAAGGATTTATAGTTCACACTAAATCCCTTACCTTTAGTACCTCAAAACACAATATCAACTAATGTATCCTTACTTAAGATTGATCCGATTAATTTTAAAGAATCGTCCAAAACAGAAGATTGATATTGGAGATAAAAGTGTTTTAAACATGAGGGTTGGCATTCCGGATATTGATCCTTTTATGGAGCTTAATAACGGAAGACATTTAACAATTATGGACTTTGGACGATATGATCTTGCAATTCAAAGTGGTTTAATGAAGGTTATTAAAAAACACAAATGGGGTTTGGTAGTAGCTGGAGCAAGTGTTCGCTATCGCCATAGGCTAAAATATAGGATGAAGTATGAGCTTCACTCACAGGTTGTTGGGTATGACGAAAAATGGTTTTACTTCCATCAAAAAACAGTACGAGACGCAAAAATACATTCTGCAGCATTAATAAGAACAGCGGTAACCTCCAAGGATGGAATTGTACGTTCGAATAAAGTTCTAGGTGCAATGGGATATGATAATATTAAATACTATGTTCCAGATTGGGTAAAAGCTTGGGCTGAATCTGACGAAATGAGACCATGGCATTAATACAATATGGGTAATACATGATATTACTTTGTATCTTCGTGCACTTAGAAAAGATAAAATGAACACAGAAATTTTAAAGCTCAAACCAGCCATAGTATGGCATTATTTTAAAGAGATACTCGAAATACCACGTCCTTCCAAAAAGGAAGATAAAATTGTAGCTCATCTGCTGGAATTTGCAAAGAAGTTCAACCTAGAAATCCTTCAAGATGAAATCGGTAATGTTCTCATAAGGAAAGAAGCAACCAAGGGTATGGAAGGAAAGAAATGGGTTGTTTTACAGAGTCATGTAGACATGGTATGTGAGAAAAATAGTAATAAAGATTTTGATTTTGAAAATGACCCCATTGAATCCCTAATTGAGGGAGAATGGGTAACAGCAAATGATACTACTTTGGGGGCTGATGATGGTATTGGAGTGGCAGCACAAATGGCAATATTAGCTTCAAATGATATTCAACACGGACCCATAGAGTGCTTATTTACTGTTGACGAGGAAACAGGTTTAACAGGAGCTTTTGGACTAATGGAAGGATTCTTAAAAAGTAAAATATTATTGAACCTTGACTCCGAAGATGAAGGAGAGCTATTTATTGGTTGCGCTGGTGGTCAAGATACCCAGGCATGGTTACCTTTTGACCGGGAGTCAGCTCCTGAGGGCTATAAAGCATATAAAATCATGGTATCGGGCCTTAAGGGCGGCCACTCTGGTGATGAAATTGAAAAGGGTCACGCAAATGCTAATAAGATTCTAAACAGATTTTTATGGACTAATAAAGGTGAGTTTAATATGAAACTCAATTATTTTGATGGCGGGAACTTACGAAATGCGATAGCTCGCGAAGCTTATGCCATATGTCTTATTCCTGAGTTAATGGAGTCTAAATTAATTAGTGCCGTTAGAAAGTTTAAAAAAATGAGTCGGTCTGAATTCAGTATAACTGAACCCTACATGGAAATTACAATAAATCCCATTGAAATTCCTGATAATGTAATTGATGATGAATCATTCACAGAGTTGGTGAATGCAATTTATGCATGTCCTCATGGAGTAATTGCGATGTCTCAAAGCATTGAAAATTTTGTGGAGACTTCTACTAACCTTGCATCCGTTAAATTCCTTGACGATGAAATTCTAATTACCACAAGTCAAAGAAGTTCTGTTGAATCAGAGAAACAAGATATTACAAATATGGTCAAAAGTGTATTTAATTTAGCAGGAGGCAGAACAAAAACCTCGGATGGTTATCCAGGGTGGACACCTAACCCTGATTCGGAAATAATGAATATTACTGTTGATTCATATAAAAAATTATTCAAAATGGAACCAGAAGTGTTGGCAATACATGCTGGTCTTGAATGTGGACTAATTGGCGATAAGTATCCTGAAATGGATATGATATCGTTTGGACCTACAATTAAAAGAGCACACTCACCTGAAGAAAAAATTGAGATCGATAGTGTTTCAAAGTTCTGGGATCTTACATTAGATGTTTTAAAAAACATTCCAAATGAATAATTAACTCCAAATTTTTTTTGGTTAATATTAAAGCCGGATAAAACGCCATATAATTATATCACAAGATTGCTATTACAAGGCTTTAAAGCAATCACCAATATTAGCCTTCCATGATAAATCTACGGTAAATAAAGCATCCAATACTCCGTTATAAACATATTTTTTTTGTTGGGATAATTGGTTAAATTTGACACTTATTTTACAGAATATGAACGATCTTGATTTTGATTTAATCAGGCCATATACGTTTGCAGAAATACAAGAAGCCATACCTCGAATTATCAGTGATGATAGTTTTCATTTGATGATGGACTACTTATTTACAGAACAAGAGAAAGATACTGTAATATCAAATATGAAGAGTGCAAAAACTATTCACGAGTTTCAAGTTGCACTCACTCTTCCATCAGTTAAATCAATACTTGCAAAAACAACTAATGGCATATCATATTCAGGATTTAACAACCTCACTAATGAGAACCCAAATGTGTTTCTTGCTAACCACAGAGATATCGTTTTGGATTCATCCATACTGGGTGCAATTTTAACCGAGGCTAATTTTAAAACCCCTCATATTACATGGGGAAGTAACCTTATGGTAACTCCTTTAATTGTTGATTTTGGAAAGTCTAACCAGATGATTACTGTTTTTAGAGAAGGTAGTCCAAAAGAATTACTACAAAACTCACAACGCCTAAGTTTGTTCATAAGAAAATCCATATTGGAGATGAAAAAACCAGTTTGGATTGCCCATAGTAAGGGCAGGTCTAAAAATGGATTTGACAAAACGGATGTTAGCATATTAAAGATGTTGTCTCTATCTGGTAACTCAGATTTCAAAAACAGATTCGTAGAACTAAACCTTACTCCTGCAACAATAAGCTATGAATGGGAGCCCTGTGATGCATTGAAGGTTCGAGAGATATACCTTTCTGATGACAATGCCTACGTAAAAGAAGAAGATGAAGATTTTAAAAGCATCATCCAAGGATTAATTGGTGACAAAGGGCGTGTTCATATATCCATTGGCAAGCCTTTGAACGATGAAATATTGAATTATGATAATTCTGGCATAAACAATAATGAATTTGTTAATCTTATCGCTAATATGGCTGACAAACAGATTTATGACAATTACAAGCTTTGGCCTTCCAATTACCTTGCATATGACTTACTCAACAACTCGAAAGAGTTTGAAGGTGAATATACTTCTGAAACAAAGAATATTTTTGAATCAAGGTTCAAAAAAACTATTGAGATAACTAGTATTAACAATAAGAAGATCCGTGAGCTTTTTCTTATGCTTTACGCCAATCCATTAATTAATAAGCTCAAGAATGACTCATAATAACTTAATGATATTATAATTAGATGGTAAAAATATCAAGAAAACCTCTAGTTCCCGATGACTACTATTCTGTTCTTTTTAAAGAACAGAAAATAACCATTGATGAATATGTAACTAACAATGTTGAAGAGTGCTTTAACTTTCTAGTTAAATTTTCGAATAATAAGATTATATATGGTGTAAATACTGGACTAGGTCCTATGGCTCAGTATCGCATTGATGATAGGGATCAAATATCACTTCAATATAATCTCATAAGAAGTCATTCCGCTGGATCGGGCGAACCACTACCGGCTGATTGTGTAAAGGCAGCCATGATATCACGCCTAAAAAGCTTATCTTTAGGTTATTCGGGTGTGCATGTTGATGCAATTAAGCTATTACAGACTCTACTAAATAAAAATATTATTCCATATATACCTCAACACGGTGGAGTTGGCGCTAGTGGCGACCTAGTTCAATTGTCGCACCTTGCTCTTAATTTAATTGGCGAAGGTGATGCATACTACAATGGAGAGATACATAAGGTAAAGGACCTTTATAAAAAACTTGGAATAACTCCTCTTAAAATCAGACTCAGAGAAGGTCTTGGACTAATAAATGGCACTTCAGTAATGTCAGGGATTGGAATTGTTAATATTTTATTATCTAAGCATATTTTAAACTGGTCTGTAATTGCCTCAACACTAATTAATGAAATAGTTGAATCCTTTGATGATCATTTCTCTGTAGTCTTAAACGAGGTAAAAAAACACAAAGGACAGCAAATAATAGCTGCGGCAATGAGAGAAATAACCAAGGATAGTTCTCTGATTAAAAAACGTGATGACCTTCTTTTTAATGGAAAAGTTGAAGAAAAAATATTCAAACAGAAAATACAAGAGTACTATTCGCTCAGATGTGTTCCACAAATACTTGGTCCCATATACGATACCATAATAAATACTGAAGAGGTTCTTATTAATGAAGTAAACTCAGTTAATGATAATCCCGTTGTTGATGTTGAAGGGGCTACTGTATATCACGGTGGTAACTTTCATGGTGATTATGTGTCTTTTGAAATGGATAAGTTAAAAGTAGCCATAACAAAACTATCCATGTTAGCTGAGCGACAGATAAATTTTCTAATGAACAATAAACTTAACGACATATTACCACCTTTTGTAAACTTAGGTACTCTGGGATTAAATTTAGGTATGCAAGGCACACAATTTACTGCCACTTCGACTGTTGCTGAAAACCAAACACTTTCAAACCCAATGTATGTTCACAGCATTCCTAGTAATAATGATAACCAAGACATTGTTAGCATGGGCACTAATGCGGCACTTCTGACAAAAAAAGTGATTGATAATACATTTGAAGTATTATCAATAGAATTTCTAACAATTATTCAGGCAATCGACAAATTAGAAATTAGTGACAAACTAAGTAGCCAATCGCGTAGTATTTACAAAAGCCTTAGAGAGTTAGTTCCAGTCTTTATTGAAGATTCACCAAAATATGAGGAAATAAAGATAATAGGAACATACCTAAGAAAAGTAAAGCCTGAAAACATAAAATAATACAACATGAAAAATGCATTGGTAACAGGAGGATCGGGTGGTATTGGTAAAGCGGTTTGCCTTCAACTCGCTAGAAGCAGTTTTCATGTGCTTATACATTACAATTCTAATAAGAAATCTGCTGACGAAGTATTATCGCTAATTGAATCAGAAGGTGGAAAAGGAGAAACCATAAGGTTTGATGTATCAAGTAAAAAGGCAATTGAATCAGCATTGGGGAAATGGAAGAATGACAATAATGATAATCACATAAGTGTGCTTGTTAATAACGCTGGCATATCTAAAGATAACCTTATGATATGGATGGAAGAGGGTGAATGGAATTCGGTTATTAATACCAACTTAAACGGATTTTTTCATGTAACAAAGTCTCTATTAAAAGATATGATTATTAATAAATGGGGGCGTATAATAAATATTGTTTCCCTTTCGGGATTAAAGGGACTACCAGGTCAAACAAATTATTCTGCCGCCAAAGCAGGTATTATTGGGGCATCGAAAGCTCTTGCACAGGAAGTCGGAAAAAAGAAAATCACTGTTAATGCAATAGCTCCTGGATATATTAAAACTGAAATGATAAAAAACCTTGATGAGAAACAGCTTAAGACTCTCATCCCAGTAAATAGGTTTGGAAACACCGAAGAAGTTGCTCACCTAGTTGATTTTTTGGCGGGTGATAATTCTTCATACATTACCGGGGAAGTAATTAATATAAACGGAGGTTTATACACTTAATAAGATGAATAGGGTCGTAATAACAGGAATGGGGATCTACTCAACTATTGGGTATAATATTGATGAGGTTACACAATCATTATACACTGGCAATTCAGGAGTCATTATTGATCCAATGCGCAAAAACCTTGGGTTTAGATCATCATTAACTGGATACATTGAAAGACCCACATTAAAAGGCATTCTATCTCGCAGAATGAGGGTTGGTTTAGCAGAGCAGGGTGAATACGCTTACATGGCAACAGTTGAAGCCATAAATAATGCTGGAATTGATGAAGGCTTTCTAAAAGAAAATGAAGTTGGAATCATTTATGGAAATGATAGCTCATCAACAGCCGTAATAGAAGCTGCTGACCTAATCAGAGATAAAAAAGACACAATGTTAGTTGGATCGGCATCTATATTCCAATCTATGAATTCAACCGTATCAATGAACCTAAGTGTTATTCTAAAGTTAAAAGGGATAAATTTCACCATTAGTGGGGCATGTGCAAGTGGTTCTCACGCAATTGGAATGGGGTACCTTATGATAAAACAAGGGCTACAAGACACCATTGTTTGCGGTGGTGCACAAGAGATTAACGCATTGTCCATGGGAAGTTTTGATGGGATAAACGCTTTCTCAATAAGGGAAGATTCACCAACAACAGCCTCACGGCCTTTTGATAGAGACAGGGATGGCCTAGTTCCCAGTGGTGGTGGTGCAACTGTTATTCTAGAGAGCTATGAGTCGGCAAAAAAGAGGGGAGCTAAAATTATTGCAGAGGTTACTGGGTACGGTTTTGCTTCAAATGGTGAGCATATATCTATTCCAAACGTTGAAGGTCCAGTTAGGTCTTTGGAAAGGGCTCTTAAAGATGCAAAAATTAATCCTAAAGAAATTGATTATCTTAATGCGCATGCTACTTCAACACCAGTCGGAGATGAAAATGAAGCAAAAGCTATTTTTAAGGTTTTCGACAAAGGAATAGTGCCTGTAAGTTCAACTAAGAGTATGACTGGTCATGAAATGTGGATGGGTGGAGCAAGTGAAATTATTTACTCACTTATTATGGCAAAGAATAACTTTATAGCACCAAATATAAACTTTGAAAACCCCGATGAGCATAGTGCTAAATTGAATATTATAACAAAACGAACCGACTCAAAAATAAATACTTTTCTGTCAAATTCATTTGGCTTTGGAGGTACTAATTCAACCCTTGTGATTAGAAATATGCAATAGATACATTAAGAGCAAAAATATTTATAATCTATAATTGAATTATTTTTTAATTTTGTCTTAAAATCAACAAAAAAATGAGCTTAGAGGAAGTAAAAGAAAAGGTAAATGCATTTTTGATTGATGAGTTTGAGCTTGAAGAAGACCAATTAATCCCAAATGCACTAATAAAAGATGATCTTGATATAGAGAGCCTTGATTTTGTTGACATTGCAGTAATTATTGAAAGAGAGTTTGGTGTAAAAGTTACTAGTGAATACATCGAGAAGATTATTGTACTTCAAGATTTATACGATTTCATTGTTGAACATTCAAATAAGTAATGTCATCCTGGAAAGGCAAAACACGAGGAGGAACTACCGGTTACCGGATATTTCTTTTTTTACTTAATTCCTTTGGAATAAAACCCGCATATTTTCTTTTATATTTTGTAGCAACATACTTTGTTTTATTTGCACACAAAGCATCTAAGCCCATGTATTTCTATTTTAATAAAATACTTGGATTTGGAATATTTAAATCAATCAGATACTTATTACTCAACAATATTACCTTCGGCAAGGTAATTATTGACAAAGTTGTGCTCATGGCTGGCATAAAAAATAAATTTACATTCGACTTTCATGGCGAAGAACATTTAAATTTTTTGGCTGATAACGAAGGAGGGCTTATAATTAGTGCCCACATTGGAAACTGGGAGATAGCAGGCCATTTGCTTAAGAGAATAAACACTAAAGTTCATATAGTAATGCTTGATGCGGAACATAAAAATATAAAAGCTATGCTAGACAATACCATGAAGCATAAAAAATTAAATATTATACCCATTAGAGACGATATGTCTCATCTATTTAAAATAAAAGATGCTCTTGCCGCAAAACAAATTGTAGCGATTCATGGAGATAGGTTTCTCGAAGGGTCAAAATTTATAACTAGTAATTTTCTTGGCAAACCTGCTAAATTTCCCACAGGACCATTTTATCTTGCACTAAAATACAATAAGCCAGTAGTATTTGTAACTGCCTTAAAAGAAACCAATACACACTATCAATTTTCATCCACTTCACCAAAACTCTATACCAATTCCCGGAACTTGGAACAACGCAAAGCAATGCTAAAAGTTATTATATCAGATTACATATTAATTATGGAAAAGGCACTATTAAAACATCCTGAACAATGGTTTAATTATTATTATTTTTGGAATTAATAAAAGAGTTTACAATGAAGAATTACGGTTCAGATTCAAAATCAGCATTACAAGCAAAATTTGATGCGCAAAAAATAGCGTTTGCCCCCATTATGTTTCAGGCAGCCAGAGCCCTAAGGAATTTAGGTATTCTTGAATTTCTTTTAAAGAATAAACGTAATGGCTCAGGAGTTAAAGAAATATCACAAAAGCTTAAGCTATCCGTTTACGGTGTGAAAGTATTACTTGAGGCAGCCATTAGCTTGGAAATGGTATTAATAAAAGATGAAAAATATTTCCTAACCAAAACAGGATATTTTATTATTTCCGATGAGTTAACAAGAATTAATATGAATTTTACTCATGATGTTAATTATTTGGGGATGAACCATCTTGAAGAATCCATAAAACATGGAAGGCCAGAAGGATTAAAGGTTTTTGGAGAATGGAGTACCATTTATGAAGGATTATCTGAACTACCTGATCAAGTGAGGAAAAGTTGGTTCGCATTTGACCATTACTACTCCGACCAAGCATTCCCAGAGTTGCTAGAACACATTGAATCTAACAAACCAGAATACATTCTTGATGTTGGTGGTAATACAGGCAAGTTTTCCATATTCTGTGCTAAAAATATTGAAAATGTACATATGACTATTCTAGACCTTCCTGGTCAAATTAATGAAGCAGATATTAATATTAAAGATGAAGGTTTAGCCGATAGGATAAGCACACATTCAATCGATTTACTCAATAACGATATTCCATTCCCCAAGGGTCACAACATAGTTTGGATGAGCCAATTTCTGGATTGTTTCTCCAAAGAAGAAATACTTGGTTTGCTTCGTAGGTCATTTGATGCACTTGATAGCAATGGAGCTTTATATATTTTAGAAACATATTGGGATATGCAGGAATTTGAAGCCTCAACATATAGTCTGCATGCAACTTCACTTTATTTTACAGCAATGGCAAACGGAAATAGTCAAATGTATCATTCCGATGATATGATTGAACTTCTGGAAATGTCAAACTTTTATGTGGACAAAATAATTAAAGATATTGGAGTAAGTCATACATTGCTAATTTGCAAAAAGAAATAGGAGAAAATACAGACAAAAAAAACGGGCAACAATATGAAGCCCGTTTTATGTTTTTCAAATATTTTAATATTCATCTTCGTTAAAGAAGAAATCTTCTTTGGTTGGATAGTCAGGCCATAAATCTTCTATACGATCATATGCCTCACCCTCATCTTCAATCTCCCTTAGGTTCTCGACAACTTCCAAAGCTCTACCTGTGCGTATCGCCCACTCTATCAACTCATCCTTGGTTGCTGGCCAGGGTGCATCTTCTAATTTTGAGGCTAACTCTAAAGTCCAATACATCTAAATTAATTTTTTTGCAAAAGTAATCGTTTTTTAAAAAAATCCAAATAAATAATAAAAATGTTTAAATAGCTCTACATCCGGGGCTTCCAAAGATTTTCTGACACACCAAGATCATGACCAATTCTGCGAGACAGAATAAATAAGTAGTCAGAGAGCCTATTTAAATAAACAAGTACTAGATTATCGATGTCATATTCCTCACTTAACCTCAAAACCAACCTTTCAGCCCTACGACATACTGTTCTTGCTATATGACTATAGGAGACAATGGTATGGCCTCCCGATATAATGAATGAACTTAAGTTAGGAAGATTCTCATTCATATGATCTATTTGTTTTTCTAATAATTTCACATCGCTTTCATCCAATCCTGGCAGATTAAACTCATTTTTAGAGTCAGATGCCAGTAAAGATTCAATGGTAAATAATCTATCTTGGATTTCAAACAATACTTCTTTTATACTTTCAGAAATATCCTGATCACGAATAAGTCCAACCCATGAGCTCAACTCATCAATAGTACCATAGCATTCAATGCGTATGTGATGTTTTGGAACCCTTTGCCCACCAATCAGGGCAGTCATCCCCTTATCACCAGTTTTTGTATATATCTTCAATGTTTAAAATTTAAATTGTTTATTTATCAACAGTTCCATAATCCTTAATTGTGCGAATTGTCTTATTTTTCTCATCAGAGGCTATTCTACCATCTAACATTCTTATAATTCTGTGAGCATGCAGTGCTATGTCTTCTTCATGAGTAACTACAATAATTGTATTTCCTATCTTATGTATCTTTTCTAACAACCCCATTATTTCAATGGATGTCTTTGAGTCAAGATTACCTGTGGGCTCATCGGCAAGCACTATGGAAGGATTATTAATCAATGCACGGGCAACAGCTACTCTTTGACGCTGTCCTCCTGATAATTCATTTGGCTTATGTTTAACCCTATCGGATAGCTGCACCTCATCCAACTTCTCCATTGCCCTATTTTGCCTCTCTGATTTACTAATACCAGAATAAATCAATGGTAACATAACATTCTCCAATGCTGTGGATCTTTGAAGAAGATTAAAGGTTTGAAAGATAAAACCTATTTCTCTATTCCTCACCTCTGCAAGGTCATTATCAGACATCTCACTTACATCCTGGCTATTTAGATGATATTTACCCGCTGTCGGAGTATCCAAACAACCAAGAATATTCATCATTGTAGACTTTCCAGAACCCGATGGTCCCATTATAGCTACAAACTCATTATCCTCGATTGTTAAGCTTACCTCACGTAGTGCCTTAACAACCTCATTTCCTACATGAAAGAATCTAGATATACCCTCGAACTCGATTATATTTTTCGGCATTATATATTTTTTCAAATTAATATCTGAGTACAAAATCCTGTTTTTCAATCCCCTTTCTAAAAAATAAAATACCAAACCAAAACAGGTCAATTGAAACACTCACTCTTTTATCTGCTTTTATCTTGTTCCAAGCATTTTCCATTCCCTTGGACCAATGAATATCATCAATCACAAAAATACTATTTTCGTTTGATAGTTCTGCACAACTTTCGAAATAGGAAATTGTTGGAATTTCTCTATGATTACCATCGAAGAATATAAAATCAAGTGTGGTAAATTTTTTAAGTACACTATTCAAAATACTGTCAAAATTACCAACAACTATTTCTACATGAGACAGCCCATTTTCAGAAAAATTATCCTGGGCTTTTGCTGCAAGATTAGCACAACCCTCCATCGTAATAAATCTAGATTCGGGATATGCTTTCTTGATGTATGAAGAACTTACTCCAACGCAAGTTCCAAATTCAAGAACATTTGCTGGAGATTGGTTTTTCACTATTCTGTATATCAATTCCATTCTAGATTTAGAATGTGATCTTGATTTAACAATATTATTAAGCGGTAATATGATTGTCTTATAACTCTTTATTCCCGATTTCGATCCAAAATCAACTGTTTCTATTTGATCTACACTTGAAGCAAACTTATTTCGGTTTTCCCAAAGTAAATTGTAATCCTTGTACCTTGTTTTATCTCGCAGCACTTTATTAATAAAATCATAGACAAAGTCAGAATGAATAGTATACCTTGTTTTTGACTTAACTAAAAATTTGATATATCTATAGATAAATAAAATTTTACTCATGTTTATTGGGGTTACTTGTAGGCAATTTTATTAACATAAAATATATTTCGTGTTGATTTATCTTCAAGAGTTCTATTTCTTAATTTTTGATATCCGTAAATAATAAAAACATCATCATACCACCCTATAATATGGCTATTCTCTTCTTGTGTAACTTTATCTTGTGGAAAGTCAGTGCCAATCTTCATTGCACTTCTATCAATGTCAGTTGATCCTTCAACAGTTTGTGATATTACATTTCCATTATTAACATAAGCTAGAGTTATAAAGTTATCATCATTGAATACAACAGACTTGCGTTTTAGGGAATAAGTCAGCATATCTTCAATTCTAAAATCATTACTCCAAATAAGTTCACCTTTTTTAGATATTCCAGCTATAATTACATCGTAAAAATCATAGCCACTAAAAATATTATAAGTGTAAGGATAAGGCCGTCCATAAAAATCATAATCCATCCTAGTTTCAGTTCTATAGTATGGCTGATATACTTCCACGGAAAAAATATAAGTGTTATTTGGCGCTCTATAAGCCAAAGGACTATTAAGGTTGAATGCAACAGTAACCAAATTCCTTGAGGTATTAGCTGAGTCAACCGTTAATTTTGAAGTATTAAAGTTATCAATGCCAATGGCTCCTGTAATATTACCAAAACCCATAAAATCATGATACTTTAGAGTTTCCTGATTTTCTCCTGATAAACTCAAAAAAAACATCCCGGCGCTTCTGTCTTCATCATTATCTTCAACATCCTTAAATGATAGGTTCTTACCAGTTATTATACTGTAGGTACCCATAATATTAACATCTTCGGATCCATCTGAAATAAAAGTAAAGTCATCAAAATACTTTAGCGGCTCAGTATTGGATACTTTTAAGTTGAATTTTCTTTCTCCTAAAATACTGTAGGCTAGGATATGCTCACTTATATATCGTCTGTTGACATTTTGTTTCATGGCAATATAAAATGTTTTTGATTTATTTTCTGAATAAACACTATGTATATAACCTGGTATTCCCTTATCAATATTTACTGGAGTTAAATCTCCGTTATTAAGGTTTATGAATACTAAATCTGTTTCTTGCTTTTTTAGATTTAGAGCAAGACATGCCATATCATTAATAATATCAAAGCCTGCATATTCAGATTTTCCAGGTATTGATCCTGTGATTTTAGTGAAGCTTTGATTTTTTATTTCATATGTAACTATTTCGTAATAACCATTACCAGACCTGTCGCTTGATGAGTTTTTGAACAAGAAATATATCTTACCTTTTGATTTCCTTGTTGTTATATATTCTAGGTTATCCGTTAGTGAAACAAACTTTAGCCACTGCTGAACTAGATTAGTATCAAATAATCCAAAATACCACTTACGCTTTGATTCTGCGTCCAACTCATTACTTACATAAAATATAATAACACCATTCTTACCCAATGGCTCTATATTATATGCTTCCGCATTTAAGTCAGCTGGAACTTCGATCCTTATGGCATCCAATGACTGGGAAACAACGGCCATGAAGGCTATTGTTGAAATTAATGTAAGGATTTGTTTTATCATTTAGTAGCTATCAATTGTCTAACGTAAAAGCACAAATAAAATTACAAAAAATGTTTGCAATTTTAATTATAAAGTACATGTCAAAACCTTAGATAAAAAAAAAGGACCTCTTTGGTCTAAAAGAGGTCCTTTTGGCAATTAAATCTTATTTATTACTTTACAAGCAGCTTGCCATATTGGTTAGTCCCATCTTTTACAAGAGTTCTAACAATATACATACCTACATTTAACTCTGAAATATCAATGGAATTATTTCCAATTGAGACATGATTACTAATCAAAAGCTTTCCTCCAACTGAGTAAATACTTAACTCACCATCAAAATCCGACCGGATATTAACCAAATTGCTGGCTGGGTTAGGAAACAAGGAAATCTGACTTATTGAATTATCAATAATTCCAGTTGACATTATACCAAGAACCTCAACATTATCGATCTCCCAAGTAGCGGCATCATCAGAAGTACTTGTATAGATATATGCTAGATATACAGCATCACTTGCATAAGATGTTATGTCAACGGTTCCTGCATCCATAAATGTCCAAGTACCTTCCACAGGAAATAAAAATTCACTGGTAAGAACATCCCAATTTGCACTATTTGGATCACCACTACCATCATAGTCACTTGAAATAACAATTTCTAAGCCATCATTGGTACCATAGTTTCTGGCATGATCAAAACTAAAAGTTATATTGGAAAAACCTTCTAAATCTAATTCTGGAGATATTAGCCAGTCTTCATTAACTACAGGACCACCAGAATAACCACTTCCCTTGGCACATCCTGGAGGATCGCCATAATCAGCCCATTCCCACTCTTGATCACCAGTAACACTGTATGAGCTAAATACACCCAAATCACTATTAAATGGTTCCTGTAATATCATTGTAACATCAGATGTAGTTCCTGAGGTCTGGGGTGGTGTTCCATCATTTTTATAATCGATGTTAGATCCTGTATTTGTAAAAGGAAATATAATAAAAGAATATGCTTGATTTGTGGAGAGTGCACTAAACAAGTAGTTACCTACACCGTATCCCACATTTACAGCAACTTTTCCATCGGACCAATCCATATCATTATCAACAGGCATTCCATCCATTGGTAATTCAAATGTAGGATTTGATGTTTGCTCTCCCAATATTAAATATCCAGTAGGTAATTGATCACCTGTGGCATCTACCCAACTCAAATCAATGCTTAAGCCCGAAATAGCAGCACTAAAATCGGAGGGATAGTTTGATGGTTCAGGATAAACAACTGTTTGACCTGAAACTGAGAAGTCATCGAAATAGTTAATACCTCCAAAAGCACCGTCTTGTTTGTATGTTCTAACATCAAATCGAAATTCATTGGCTGTTAAAGGAGCTGTCAATGTTACCGAATAATGTTGCCACTCTGAATTTTCAACGCTATATTCAGATGGTCTTAAAACTTCTTCATCATCATCAAGGTATGTTCCATTATCCATCCAGTATGACCATATCCTTGTCTTAGCTGTTGTGGAATTATCAAGGTAATAGTAGCTGATAGTATATTCTTGTCCACCCACTATATTATATACATCCTGACGTAATTTTTGAGAACTATTATCAGACATTTGAGCTGCAGAATATATTCCTTCAAATACAACTACATCATCCTGAGTAACATTATCAAAAACATCCCATCCAGTAGGAGTAGTTGAGTTATCCCAACTTTCCAAATCGCCATTCACCATGAGGTTTTGAGCATTTAAGCCAGTGATAGCAATGGAGACTAATAAGAGTAAAATTGTTTTTTTCATATTTATTAAGTTAAAATTAATTTTATTGAATTGAATAACAAACCAGATACATATCTGTACCTGGTTTGTATTAATTATACTAAAAATTTTGTGTTATTTAACAACCAATTTTTTGACTGTCAAATTATCATTTGTGATATCCAAGATTCTTACAAAATAAAGTCCTTTTTCTAAGGCTTTGATATTAATCTGTTCAGACTGAATTAACGTTGTGTTAAAAACATTTTTTCCAGTAATATCAATTAGTTGAATATCTGCTGTTACCTGAGAATCAAATTCAATTACAAATTCTCCATCAGTAGGATTTGGATATACATTCACTTTAGAATTTTCATTTTCTAAAATGCTTGTAACTATAATTGATACAACATTTGAAGGCCCCGATTCACCACCGTCATATACTGCAGTAACATAATAATCGTGAGAGCCGATTGTAGGTTCTGGATCATTATACTCCGTTACCTCAACAAGTGATGCATTAATCTGATCACTATCTCTGTATACGTTATATCCAAGCAAATCTGCAGCTACACTACGATTAGTAGTTGGTGATGCAACATAAGCTGATGCTGGTTCTGAAGTAAAACTAATATCCTTTGAGTGTCTTCCAATACCACTTGTCATATTATTAAATGCAAATGTTGATTTTGAGGCTCCAATGGAGAAATCATCTACTAATAATATAAATGCATCATTAGATACGCATTGTATACCAACATAAACATTTTGATCAGCATAAGAACTCAAGTCAAAAGTATACTCTGTCCATTCATCTGCTGGAACCTCAATATAGTCTCCCGATGATATAATTGTAAAATCAGAAGGATCTGTACCAGTTGTTGATACTCCGACTCTAAACCTCTCAAGTCCATATTCATCTGTGTATGATTTTGCCCATAGGGTTACGCTATGACTTGCTGATATATTAGTCATAGGTGATATCATCCAATCATCATTAGCTGGCGTTACTGATGCAAAACAAGCAGCAAGCTTATTACCAGAATGAGGAACTAAATCATCAACTGGAGGAACTGTTTGACTAGGGTTAAATACTATAAATGATTGTGGGTCATATGCATTTGGCCAAGCGACATTTGTCATACCATAAGTTGTGCTACCATCAACATCTATATTAGTCCATGGTGAGAAATCAATTACAAAATCTTCATATGACTCAAAATCATCAGAATAGCTGCTAGAAACTGGAGCATTCCAATTTAGCTGAACATCATCCTCAGGACCAACTTCAGCCTGAAGGTTTGTTGGAGGAGGGAAGTTTACTACCTCGATGTAATCATAGTAGGTTAAGTCACCATTATTTACCCCATCTGATATATATAGGTTAACATCCCATGTTCCTTCCTCATTATAAACAATAGGTGGTGGTGTTTGCCCACTATATGTATCTGGGGTTCCTCCCTCAAATGTCCATATCCATTCTATTGGATCTCCTATTGATTCGTCTGTAAAGACTACACTTTCACCAACTGATATATAGGTAATATCAGCTGAAAAACCCGGCATAAACATCACTTGACATTCAAATCCTGGAGTAGCATAAATTGAGTCTCCGTCAGCATTAACTGCCGCAAAATTTACTGAAGCTGTCCAATTCTCAGCTGCTGAATTATCCGCATCAGGATTACATAATGTTAGAGATGGACCATGTCCATCTGCCAATGTATCCCATGGCATATTGTCATCATAAGTTAGTGAATCAACTATATTCAAGTAACTATCGCTAAGTTCAATTGACTCACCACCGTTACTCAAAGCACCATCTGTCCATTGAAGTGCTGTAACTCCAAAAGTACCATTAAAGGCTGCTGAATCTATTGCTACCAATAAATATTCAGATGGATTCAACATAACACTTGGGAAAGTAAATCCAATTCCAGCAGTAAATGAATATCCATCCATATCTACAGCAATATCATCATTATTATAGATTTCTATGAACTCGAGTGAGTCACCTCCTGATTCTGGAGGATTGTACATAATTTCTGTGATTACAAGATTAGGAATATAAACCGCTTCATTAATTTGGAAATAATCATCACTATCATCACTAGGGTTTAAAGGGTCCGTTGGCTGAATTAGTATTTTGTAATCAGCACCAGGTTGTTGTGTGGCCATAACAGTCCAGTTATAACTTAAATCTCCAATGGAAATATTAGATACAATAAGCTGAGGATCATTCCCTTCCTTGGTTAGAAAAATATCAATATCACCTGTCCATAAATCATATTCCCATGTTATTTCAAACATATCTCCTTGGGTAATCACCTCTCCACCATTTGGAGAAGTAACTATAGTATATGGAAGTGGAGGAAAATTTTCAGCTCCTGGAGTTCCGCCATCTTGAAGACTTGCATCCCAACTTTCTCCAAGGGCATTATCAAAACTTGGATCGATAAGTGATAATGATGGGCCATTACCATCAGGTTGAGTTGGCCATGGCGAACCATCGTCGTAGTCAACAACATCAACTAGGAGATTATCAGCTCTCCATAATCTAACCGCATCACCTCCATTGTTAAGACCAAAGTTCCCTGTTCCATCAAAATCAGGTGTAAAAGGAAAATTACCACCAGATGCTATGGATATTGTAAAGTAGGCACCTGCATCTATTGAGTAACCTGCGGGAATTACAATATTAGGATGGGTCTGGTCATTATCACAGACTCTCCAGTTTTCAAGATTAATAGTCTGATCTGAGTTATTATATAATTCAATCCACTCTTCATCAGTACCCGGTGAGTTATACATTATCTCATTAATTACAAGATCTTCCACATCAGGCACAAGCCATATTTGAGTTTGTGGGTTTTGATCTGGTACTGTAAACTGCCAATTACCAGCAATCCAGAAATGCTCAGTATCATTAACTCCCCATTCCCATGTATTGGAGCCACCATCAACAACAAGATCTTGCTGACAAGTCCAAATATTATCACCGGCAACAGCATCACCATGAGTACCATCATCATAAAACTGAGAATGTTCTACACCCCCACCCCATGAAGGATCATATTGGCCATTGGCATCCCATGAACCTTTGAGATAAAATCCGTCGTAATTTTTATTTATAGTGTCCTCAACAATAAATGTTACTGTAGCGGATGGTGGTGGTGGACCTGATATTGTAGTTAGATTATTTGGGAAATCGTAGGTGAATGTGGTTGGATTAACTCCATCTGTTGTAAAAGCTACATTACCACCTGTACTTTGATCCCAATTATTGTTAAGTGCAACTTTAGCCTCATAACTACCTGCTGGAATTGTCAATTCTAATATGAAAATATCATCTCCATCTGGATCCGACATCTCTCCCATCAATTCGGTTGGGTCCCAGTCATTACCTCCGATAACTGACATAAAGTTACCTGCTACAACTGGTAAAGTGTGAGTTACTAATTCTGCTGTGATATTAGCTTTCCATGTCACATCTTCGGAACCAGTTAAAATAACATGTTGATTAGTTGCTGGATAATTTGGCTGTCCCCAATCATCACCCTCAAGAACCTTATATTCCCAATCTCCTGCTGATAATGTTTTGGTTAGCTCGTACAAACCATTTGCATTTAAAGACATTACATAATCAGGGTCAGTTGTATTCCAACCTTGCATTGATCCAACAATACGAGCGGTGGCTGAGCTAGCTACGACATCAGATTGTTGACGAGGGTTAATCCTGTAATAAGGTCCAGAACCTGTCCAGTCGACAACACCCGTTATACTTGAGTATGTATCACCAACATTTAAAGTAATATTATTCAGGTGGTAATCTACATTATCTCCAACATGAAAATAATAAGTTGTTGAGCCATCAGACCAACTACAAGTGTAGTCATAATCAACATATGAGTCAACTGTGAAGTTCTCTATTTTTACGAGTTGACCTTCCCATTTTTCACCTGGGTTTGTATCAGCAGAAATGGACTGGTCAATATCAGATCCAGGAATTACATCCGGTCCATAGGGAGTATTTCCTGTTGTTATTGTTGAAATTAATTCTGGGTTTTCAAGTTCAGACAGGTTATTGTATGTGGTCCTGTCAGCAGTCATAAGAATTTCATCCCCCACATCAACAAGTGCATCAAAGCTGCTACTATATATTAGAACTCCATTATATGCACCACTTGCATCGCTAATCCACACATTGTTGTACTCATCATTGGCACTTATTATTCCACTAAATGTTGCCAATTCAGAATTATTCATGGTACCTGTTGGATTAGTGGTATTGGTATAATAAATCGGCATAATACCAGCATAGAAATCATAATTGTCGGCATTTGCAGCATCAGCAAGATTATCAACAGTTATATCTCCAACCATATTGACAGATGCGCCAGTAAGATGCACTAGAGTATTATCAGAACCATCGATACTAGCACCAGAAAATGTGATAGATGCAGTTCCTGTAAGCGAATAATCAGTAGCGCTGACAGAGCTTACAGATGCAGAATAAACCACATCAACAGCCGTTTCGCTTATTGCATATGCTTTACTTATTTCAAGCGAAGTTATCTGAACAAATTCAGCATCATCAAGATATACAGTTGCAGAACCTGACCATCCAGAACTAACATCATAACCCCTAATTTCTATGTGAGCATCCACTGCTGACGCAGGAGCGGTTTGTGACCCACTACTAAGCTGCTGCCAACTTGAGTTATCAGATGAATAATCTCCATAATATCCGCTTATAAATGACCCGCCAGAATCATACCAACGAACTGCTACTCTTACTCTTCCAGCAGGATCATTATCTAACGCCCAAAATGAAAAGTTATAATTATTACCAGCTGTAATTGCTACTGTTTGTTCAAACCTAATGGTACTAGTAGTTGTCCAAGTAAGGTTTGTAGCATAAGATCCTGTTCGTACATTTGTTGTTTCTTGAGCTCCTGTGCTGCTTGTAGAGGATAAAGACCAATCATCAGCAGGCCCAGCTGCTCCATTAACTGTCCAGTCTTCAAATCCACCGTTCAAAGCAAGGTTCTGAGCATAAGTAGAATTTCCATCAAATAAGCTAAACAGCATTACTATTACTGCAAAAAGTGTAAATTTCTTCATAAATAAATTATTTAATTAGTTTAATTTCAAATTTTAAAAGGGCTTCTAAATTACCTTTTTTACTTTATTTTTTAATAAAAAGACCGGTTATAGTTATTAACATCTGTTGATACTTTTTTCATATTTAGTGTTATAATTATGGTTTGTTAAAATATTAATCTCATATTTATTATAACCAGTTGTTATTTTAGCCTCATTATCTGATAATTAGCCGGCAGATTAGCCACCAAACAAAAATAATTCCCATTTAAAAAATGCAGATAAAAAATTGCAAAAAAAAGAGCGTTACAATTATGCAACGCTCTTTAATTATTTTAGTTTTAAGCTCTACTTATCATCGACCTCTTCGAAATCGACATCAGTAACTTCATCATCACCCGGTGTACCTCCATCAGGATTTCCATCTGGTTGACCATCTGCTTCTGCTCCTGGCTGTGCTTCTGTATCTTTATACATCGCTTCACTTGCAGTTTGCCAGATTCCATTTAGCTTTTCCATTGAAGCATCCAATGCATCTAGATCTTGACTCTTATGAGCATTTCTCAACTCTTCAAGTGCACCTTCAATTTCTACTTTCTTATCATCAGGTAATTTATCCCCGTATTCCTTCAGTTGCTTCTCAGTTTGAAATATTAATGCATCTGCTGCATTTAATTTATCAATTTTTTCTCGTTCAACTTTATCAGCGTCAGCATTTGCTTCGGCTTCGGCTTTCATATTCTTGATTTCCTCATCTGATAATCCTGATGAAGCTTCAATTCTAATACTTTGAGACTTTCCTGTAGCTTTATCTTTTGCAGAAACATTTAAAATACCATTTGAATCAATATCAAATGTTACCTCAATTTGTGGAACACCACGAGGAGATGGTGGAATTCCATCAAGATGGAATTTACCTATACTCTTATTCTGATTTGCCATTGGACGTTCACCCTGCAAAATATGAATTTCAACGGATGGTTGATTATCCGCAGCAGTTGAAAATGTCTCTGATTTTTTAGTTGGTATAGTTGTATTTGATTCGATGAGTTTAGTCATAACTCCACCCATTGTTTCTATACCAAGAGTTAATGGCGTTACATCAAGTAATAGTACATCCTTAACCTCACCTGTTAAAACACCACCCTGAATTGCTGCTCCAAGAGCAACTACTTCATCTGGGTTTACACCTTTTGAAGGTTCCTTTCCAAATATTTTCTTAACAATTTCCTGAATTGCTGGAATACGTGTTGACCCTCCAACCAAAATAACTTCATCAATATCAGAAGCATTTAAACCTGCATCTTTCAATGCATCTGTACAAGGTTTTATTGTATCCTGAAAAAGTTTATCAGCCAACATTTCAAATTTAGCTCTAGTTAGTTTTCTTACAAGGTGTTTTGGCACACCATCAACTGGCATAATATATGGTAAATTGATTTCCGTCTCCGTAGTGCTTGATAATTCAATCTTAGCCTTTTCAGCAGCTTCCTTTAAACGCTGAAGAGCCATAGGATCTTTCTTAAGGTCCAAACCTTCATCATTCTTAAATTCATCTGCTAGCCAGTCTATAATAACCTGATCAATATCATCACCACCAAGATGAGTATTACCATTTGTGGATTTTACCTCAAACACACCATCTCCTAATTCTAGGATACTTATATCGAATGTGCCACCACCCAAATCAAATACTGCAACTTTAGCATCTTCTTTTTTCTTATCAAGACCATATGCAAGTGCAGCAGCTGTGGGCTCATTTATTATTCTCTTCACCGTTAGACCTGCAATTTCTCCGGCCTCTTTAGTAGCCTGACGTTCTGAATCATCAAAATATGCAGGAACAGTAATAACTGCTTCTGAAACAGTTTGACCAAGATAATCCTCAGCAGTTTTCTTCATTTTTTGAAGAACCATTGCGGAAATTTCTTGTGGTGAATATAGCCTATCTTCAATTTTAACTCGTGGAGTATCATTATCACCCTTTACTACTTTATAGGTAACACGACCTATCTCCTTACCCATCTCTGCATAACGATTTCCCATAAAACGTTTTATGGAGTATACCGTATTAACTGGATTAGTGATTGCCTGACGTTTTGCAGGATCACCAACTTTGCGTTCACCATTTTCAGTAAATGCTACAATCGATGGGGTTGTTCTACGACCTTCGCTATTAGGTATCACAACTGGCTCATTTCCTTCCATTACAGCAACACAAGAGTTCGTTGTTCCTAAGTCGATTCCAATTATTTTTCCCATAATTCTATTATATTTTATTTCTAGTTTTTAATTTCTTAAGAATACTTGTCAATGATTATGCCAAAACTCTGTTTAGTAGGCAAATTTTGACATAAATTATTACTAATGAACTAATAACAAGTAAAAGTGACAAAAAGGCAGAAATTATCAGGTAAGGAAAAAAGATAAGATTCGAAGAAATAATTCTAAGTGGTTAGTTCTTAAATTTGAAACCTAAATTATAGTTTTCAATAAGATTTCTCTCTGTTGTTGTGGACAGTTGTATTTCTTTAATAGTTGTGTATCTAGATGCAAATATCCCGGTTCCACCATCAATATTGGAGTAAACAGGAACTTCTTCTAGCAAGGAGGCTCCACCTGAGTTTATGTCTAGGTAGGTTGCCAGAACCTGCGATCCTGAAGCAATTGTAATATCTACTTTACCAGCCCACCTTGTAACATTTGGTACATCTGGAAGCTCTGAAACGAGAAGGCTATAGAAATATGGGCCTGAATAACTTACATCCATACTTTCCCCGCCATCAGATGTTTTAGCATTTCTAGTTCCCACATACCATCCAATTGATTTGTTTAACGTATCCGAATATCCTGGAGCGTATTCAGTATAATTGAATTTTAAGCTAACTTCAAACATAACTCCATTTTTGGGAGCAGTCCATTCTATTGAATTATCTGCCGTCTCTGAAAAAACAATTCTATTAACAGGTTTACTGACAGAAAAAGTATTTACCATGCCCGTTGAAGATGTTAATGACTCTTCATTATTTTTTTCAATTGTTAGTGAATAGTCATAATCTTTGTTCAATTTTGTGGCAGTATAATACATCAATTGGTTTGGCGCATAAAATGGATTAATAATAATTGTATCTCCTTCGTTATTTATTATTGTATCAATTGTGGCCTTATTTTTTATTGTAATAGTATCCAATATCAATGGTTCAGATAAAACTCCATTTTTAATACCAGTTATATAAGCATTTAATTTATAGAGATAATTACTTGAATCTGAATTTTGTGCTAAAAGCAATGCATTACCAGGACCAGTAAAAGCCTTTGTAATCTTTACCCATGCTGTATCATCACCTATATCTACAATTGAATATACGATGGTTATATCCTTATATTCAGCATACATATCAATGTCAGTACTACAGCTGCTATTGCATAACGCAATCACTACGGCAAGTATTATTAGTAACCCTTTTGTCATATTTGTTAATTATAATGTAGTTTGAACGAGTAAAACTGTTTCTTATTATTGATAAAAACAACAGAAAAATTGCTTTCCTAACTTTAAGAATCGCTAAAATTAAAAAATCTTAGTCTATGATTACCAATAATTAAAAAATTAATCTAATTACCATGTATTATCTTTTTCATATTCGATGGATTCCCACATATTATCCTCGAATGTTTCACGTTTAACTTCTCTCCTTACACCAATTGCTACCGAGGATTCTGGAGTCTCCATACTTGCCAGCATCATGTGAATACCTTGGTCATGAGTACCTGAATCATGAACCAATATTTTATCCAATGTTACACCATTTTTAAGCATGTTTTAGATTCTTTTAAAATTACTCTAAAAAATATTGTGTATTGAACAAAACTTTATATTTGCAGAGTAATTATTAACTTAAATTACCTGACTATGGCTTATAAGATCACTGATGACTGCACTGCATGCGGCTCCTGCCTCGATGAATGTCCAGTGGAAGCAATCACAGAAGGAGATATTTATGTAATTAACCCGGATATTTGTACAGATTGTGGAGCGTGTGCTGATGTATGTCCAGTTGAAGCAATTCACCCGGAATAAACAGTAACAAATGTATAATAATCCCGATACCAATTAATCATGGTAATTCGGGATTTCTTTAACTGAAATCATTACTTTTAATATTTTTAAATTAATCATAATCAGCAATAATTACAGACTAATAAAACATAAAAGTCATATACTAACCATCAGTTATGGATAGATACAGCTTCTTAAATAATTCAGATCCTTCTACAATAGAAGAGCTTTATAAAAAATATAAAAAAAACCCATCAGATCTAGACGAAGGTTGGGCGAGTTTCTTTGAGGGAATGGATTTTGCATTTCAGAATTATTCCCCAAAGAATTCTGAACTATCATCATCAGATGAATTTAAGGTAATAAACCTTATAAATGATTATAGAAGAAGAGGGCATCTATTTACAAAAACTAATCCCGTTCGTAAAAGAAGAGAATATAAACCTTCGTTAAGCCTAAGTTACTTTGACTTAACTGAAGAAGACCTTGACAGAGAATTTGATGCAGGTCATAAACTTGGTATAGGAAGAGCAAAATTAAGAGACATTGTATCATTTTTAGAACAAACATATTGTAGATCGATTGGTGTCGAGTTTTTATTCATCAGAGATTTAGAAATGGTAACTTGGCTTCAACATCATTTTGAGAGTCAAAGAAATAGTCCTGAATATTCAAATGATGAAAAATTATATATACTTGAAAAACTACGCAGATCTGTCTTTTTTGAATCTTTTCTACAAAAGAAGTTTCCAGGTCAAAAGAGATTTTCATTGGAGGGTGCCGAGTCTCTTATACCCGCGTTAGATGCGATTATGGAAAAAGGTTCTGAGACAGGCATTAAAGAGTTTATTATTGGAATGTCGCATCGGGGTCGCTTAAACGTTTTGGTTAATATTCTAAGAAAACCTTATAAAGATGTGTTCTCAGAATTTGAAGGTGTTGAATACGACAATGAAGGCTTACTCGGAGATGTTAAATATCACCTTGGGTATACCATTACTAGAAATTCAAGTAATGGTAAACAAATAAAATTTACCCTTGCACCAAACCCATCGCACTTAGAAGCTGTAGATCCTGTTGTTGAGGGTATCACACGAGCAAAAATTGATGAAATATATGATGGTGATTCCAGTAAGATAGCACCAATATTAATTCATGGTGATGCTTCAATAGCTGGCCAAGGTGTTGTATATGAAGTATTACAAATGCAGGACTTAGCTGGTTACTCAACAGGTGGAACCATTCATTTGGTTATCAACAACCAAATAGGCTTTACAACAGATTATCTTGATGCAAGATCATCAACTTATTGCACTGATGTAGCAAAAACAACTCTTTCGCCTGTTTTTCATGTTAATGGAGATGATCCAGAATCATTGGTTTATAGTATTCAGACGGCAATGGAGTTCAGAAATAAATTCAAAAAAGATGTCTTCATAGATATACTATGCTATCGGCGCTTTGGACACAATGAAGGTGATGAGCCAAGATTTACACAGCCCACATTATACAAGACCATTGAAAAACATCCTAATCCATATATAATATACAAGGATCAACTCATTAAAGAAGGTATAACTGATACCGAGTTATGTGAGCAAGAAGAATCCCAGTTATTAGAAAAGCTTGAAAAAAATTACGTAAAAGGTAAAACCGCTAAAAAAACAACCATTGATAATTTTCTATCTGAAACATGGCAGGATATAAGAAAAGCTGAAGAAAGTGATTTTTTGAAATCACCGGATACATCAATAAAAAAGACAACATTAAAACGATTGGTAAAAAAATTGAATGAATTACCTCTTGATAAAAAGTTCTTCAGGAAAAGTGTTAGACTTCATAACCAGAGGTTGAAGATGGTGGAAGGTGTTGGAAAATTTGATTGGGCCATGGGTGAACTTCTTGCCTATGGTAGCCTTGTTGAAGCAGGGATTCCTGTTCGCTTTAGTGGTCAGGATGTTGAGCGTGGTACTTTTTCACATAGGCACGCGGTGCTAAGTATAGAAGACAGTGAAGAAAAGTATACTCCTCTGCAGCACCTATCTAAGAATCAAGCATCATTTGAAATTTATAATTCTAGTTTATCAGAATATGGTGTTTTAGGATTTGAATATGGATATTCTCTTGCCTCTCCCAATAAATTAACAATATGGGAAGCGCAGTTTGGCGATTTTGCAAACACAGCACAAGTTATTTTCGATCAATTTATTAGTAGCGCAGAAGATAAATGGAATGTGATGAATGACTTAGTAGTTCTGTTACCACATGGCTATGAAGGCCAGGGCCCAGAGCATTCAAGTGCAAGAATGGAAAGGTTTCTTTTACTGTGTGCTGATAATAATATGCAAGTTGCCAATTGCTCTACTCCTGCAAATTTCTTTCATATTCTGCGTCGTCAATTGTACAGACCATTTAGAAAGCCTTTGATAGTATTTACACCAAAGAGTCTATTGCGTCACTCAAGATGTATTTCACCCTCATCTGATTTTACATCCGGTGGCTTTAAAGAAATAATAGATGATAGTACTACCAAACCCGAGCTCGTAAAAAAAGTTGCAATATGTACAGGTAAGATATACTACGACTTACTTGAGGAAAATGAAAAAATAGCTGACGGAAAAGTTGCTCTTGTGCGAATTGAGCAGCTATATCCATTTCCAATGATTCAACTTAAAGAAATTCTAAGAAGGTATAATAATGTAACTAGCTATAACTGGGTGCAAGAAGAGCCGTCAAATATGGGAGCATGGGAATATGTTTTCAATAAACTAACAACTGAGATTAAAATAACCGTAGTGGCAAGGCCTGCTAGTGGTAGCCCTTCTACCGGATCTCCTAAATTTCATAACATTAGACAGAAAAAAATCATAGACAGCGTATTTGGTTTATGTGACTGCCCATACTTAAATGATGAATGCAAGATGGGTTGTATTGGAAATAAATGGGAATCCTTCGAAAAGGAATTAGAAGAGATGAAATTAGATAAAATGGAGAGCACTAATCATTCGGGATCTAAACCATTAAAATAAATATAATTTGATAACTGTAACCAAGATACTTCCATGAAAGTTGAAATAACAGTACCAAGCCCAGGTGAATCTATCACAGAAATTCTAATTGCTGAATGGCTAGTTGGCGATGGAGATCACGTAGAAGAAAATCAGGATATTGTTGAAATTGACTCTGATAAAGCTACTCTTAGCATTGCTGCCAAAGCAACAGGTAAATTAAAAATACTTGTTCATGAAGGAGAAACTGTAGAAATAGATTCAGTAATTGGTCATATTGACACAAAGGCTAAAGGAAAAAAAACCAAGGTAACAAAGGAAAAAGATCAAGAGGAATTGGGTGAAGAACCTGAGGCAAAAGAGAAAGTTGTTGAAGAACCTGAGACAAAGGACAAGGAATCAGAGAAACCAGCAGCTATGGATGATCTTAATATTTCGCCAGTAGCTCGTAAACTAATGGCTGAAAAAGAAATGAGTGAAAAAGATATCATCGACTTCTTAAGACATCATAGACTAGGGAAAGCTGATATTGAATATATTTCAGATAATAAATCATCTGATAAACCCACTGAAATATCAACATCATGGTCTGGTGGCAGAGAAAGTAGTACTGCAAAAATGACAATGCTAAGAAAAAAACTATCTCAGCGATTGGTTAGCGTTAAGAATGAAACTGCCATGTTAACTACGTTCAATGAAGTTAACATGACACAAATAATGCACATTAGAAAAAAATATAAAGAATCATTTGCAAAACAACATGGCGTAGGCTTAGGCTTTATGTCATTTTTCACAAAGGCAGTAACAGAAGCCATGGCAGAGTTCCCTCAGATTAACTCACAGATTAATGGTGATGAGGTTATAAGTTTTGAATATGTTGATATTAGCATAGCAATTAGTGCTCCAAAAGGTTTGGTTGTTCCAGTTCTAAGAAATGCTGAAAGTATGAGCTTGGCAAAAATAGAGCAAGAGATTAAAAACCTGGCTATAAAAGCAAAAGAAAATAAATTAACTCTTGAGGAAATGACAGGAGGTACATTTACAATCACAAATGGAGGTGTGTTTGGTTCAATGATGTCGACACCAATAATTAATCCTCCACAAAGTGCCATATTAGGTATGCATAATATTGTTGAAAGGCCAATAGCTATAAACGGAAAAGTTGAAGTACACCCTATGATGTATATAGCCATGTCCTATGATCACAGGATAATAGATGGAAGAGAATCCGTAGGATTTCTTGTGAAAGTTAAAGAACTACTTGAGAATCCTAATAGAATGATATTTGGGTCAAAAGATCCCATGGAATTATTACTGGGAGTATAATCACTAGTTATTTTAATTACCTAACTTATCCCTTTTGAGATGGATAAGAGATTTGTTCTTCTTGTTAATGAGTCAGAAATGACAATTTCAAGAATGGTTTTGGTAATATTATAACATTGTCACTCAATTGTAGTTTTGAAAACTTCAATTAATCATGACGTAGAGATTCAACCGGATCCTGATCAGCAGCTTTTCTAGCAGGTAACCATCCAAAGATTATTCCAACACCTGCAGCAACTCCAAAGGAAAGCATTATAGAAGCAAAAGAAACTATTGTTTTAATATCCGTGGATGCAGTAATTAAATTGGCCATTATTACACCTACCAGTATTCCTATAAGACCTCCCGTAATACTTATTAAAATTGCTTCTGCCAGAAACTGAAATATTATATCTTTTTTTGTCGCTCCAATGGCTCTTCTCACACCAATTTCGCGAATCCTTTCCATAACGGAGGCAAGCATTATATTCATGATTCCTATTCCTCCCACAATAAGAGAAATGCCAGCAATTGCTCCCAAAACAATATTAAAGATATCCTTTGTTTTTTGCTCCTGTTTCAATAGTAGTTCTGGAATTTTGATTTCGAAATCATCAACTCCCATATGTCTTCTTGATAAAATGTGCCGGATTGCTTCAGTGGTAGATTCAAGTTGAGAGCTCTCTTTTACTTGTACTACTATTTTACTAAGCTGATTATCTGATTCAGAAGCTTCATATGATGTTGAAGTAACCATTCTGCCTCCTCCAAAAAACATTACAGTCCCTCCTCCCATCATTGATGACTGGGCCATAAGTGACCTATCCTTAAACCTCATCAATATTGTTTTTATGGGGATAAAAACATTTCGATTATAGCTACTCACTCCAAGACCTTCGGCTTTTTTACTTACCGGAATACCCTTCAGAACTCCTATAACTTTCAACCATATAGCTCCACATTTAATTTGTCGCCCAATTGGATTAGTTTTTGGAAAAAGTTTGGCTACAACTTCGGGACCTATCACACATACTGGAGCTCCCATTTCAATCTGTTCAGGACTAAAATAATTTCCTTTTTTTAATTTTTGATTGAACAACGTAAAAAAATCATCCGTTACTCCACTCAAATTTACCATCAAATTATTACCTTTTCTAATTGCGGGGGTGGAATATATAATCTCAGGACTAACACTTTCAACTGTTGGTATTGATTCAAAAATATTATTAGCATCCTTTAGGCTTAATCCCTGAGAGAATTTTTTACTAATCTCCTTACTTTCTTGATCACCTGAGGCTGCATCGTCTTGTGAAAAAGCCTGTGATTTTGGTGTAATTATAATATTATTTAATCCAACAAGCTTTATTTGATCCAGTATTTCTTGTCTTGCTCCATTACCTATCGCTAGCATTGCAATTACAGCTGCAACACCGAATATGATTCCCAATGCAGTAAGAATAGAACGAAATTTATTTGTAATTACCGCTTCAAGTGAAATAGATAGTATTAAGAAATATCTCTCCATAATTGTCTTTATCTCCTAGTCCCTATTTTTTTCTTTTTCCGTTGAAATTTCTTTTTCCTTTTTTGTTCGATCTTTTAGTATTAGAAGGTTCAGATTCTTTTTGGATCTTCTTGTCTAGGAGTTTAAACTTTTCAATTATTTCTTGATCCAGCATATATAGGGACCACTCATCGGCACCTTCTGGTGGAATCAGATATACCTTATCACCAGCCTCAAGTCCTGCATTTATAATTATACTTGTTTCATTTATTTCACCAGGCATTACTTGTTTTCTTCCTGTTCGAGTATAGACAAAGTTTATGGAATCAGATACATTAACACATTCTATGGGTAAAAAGATAACCGAATCTATAGTGCTTGTAATTATTTTGTTCTTAGTGGTCATTGATGGTCTAATTACGGAATCATATCCATCAACTTGAATCATAACCTCAAATACCTTGGCATTACTATTACTCATTTGCTCCCCCATGTTAGCTACTTCAAATACAACACCAGTGAAGCTCTTATTTGGGAATGCGTCTACTTCTATAATCGCTTTTTGACCTCTCTTTACCTTACTTATGTCAATCTCATTAACATATGTTTTTGAGTTCATGGCACTCAGGTTAGGTAAGGTTGCAACCACATTATCCCACATACTGACCTGGCCACCTACACCTACCTTTTTCCCATTCCAATCACGTTTATAATTCACCATTCCAGACTTTGGTGCCATTACAATAAATTCATTTTTGAGCTTATTAAATTCTTTCAAAACACGCTTAGCTTTCTCCAAATTTGCAGCTACTTCACGCATTTCTGCCTGTGCCTTTTGCTTTTTAATTTCATAATTCTCTATGTTTTGTTTTAAAGATCTTTGTGTTTTTTCAAAGTCTATTTTCACCTGTCGTTGTGTTGCTGGTGGCTCATAAATTGACTGATCAACAATAATCTTCTTTTCTTCTAGAGTAAACTTTAAATTTATTAACTCATCACGAGCAGCCCTAAGCGTTAAAGTTGTATCGAGCTGAGTTTTTACATATTGTGTTTCTAGCTTCTCAACTTCAAGTTCTTGATCCGTAATTTTATTTTGAAGATCACTGCGATCTAGTGTGGCAACCCATTGACCTGAATCAACTACTGTTCCATCAGGCACAATATCTTCAATTGTATATCTATGAATCTTGGAACTTCTTAGCCCATTTGGATTAGGCCCCTTAATCTCTTCGCTACTTCGAGCCCCAAGCTCTCCTGTTGTAGTTACATCTATAATAAACTCCCCTTCTTCGACTTCTACAATGATTACTCCGGAAGAATCAGTGGAATCGGATGAAAAATACCATATGAAACAAACTACCAGAAGAAATGAAACGGTGAGAACAATAATATTTTTACGATTCATTGTATCTATTCTTTAAAATTGTAAAATTAAAAAATAGTGCAACAGTAAATCACAACCTAGAAATAAAATTTTATAAAAAAAGCCTCGACAGCAAACTGTCGAGGCTAGTAGACTATTTTAAATTTTATTAAAGGCCTAAAACCATTACTTGCAGGTAGTATGCACCAGCTCCAGCTAAATATCCAACCAATGCAAGGAGACTAATTTTCTTCATATACCAAATAAAGTCAATTTTTTCCAAGCCCATAGCTGCAACGCCGGCGGCAGAACCAATTATCAAAATACTTCCACCTGTACCTGCACAGTAAGCAAGAAATTGCCAAAATTTTCCATCAACCACAAAATCTGTTAAAAACCCTGTTGCTCCCATCTCAGCAATGGGATACATCCCCATTGCTCCAGCAACCAAAGGTACGTTATCAACAATGGCTGATAATACTCCGATCACAAGATTAATTGCATAGATATTCTGCATATTGTCATTGAGAAATTCAGCCAGAACATTTAAATGCCCCATTGATTGTAAGGCCGCAACAGCTGATAAAATACCAAGGAAGAAGAAAATTGTTGGAACATCAACTTTTCTTAAAATACCAATAACGGTTAATTTACGCTTATCCTCCAGAGGCTTGTTTCTATGCATAATTTCTGTAATAAGCCAAATTACGCCCAAGCCAAATAACATTCCTAGATATGGTGGTAAATGTGTAACTGTTTTAAAAACAGGAACAAATAATAACGCAGATACACCCATTATAAGTAATAATTTTTGTTCAAAATGTGATGTAAAATCCTTCGAATCTGCACTATCAAGTATCGGTCTTTCAACTTCACCCTTAACAGTAAATGTTACAATAAGTAATGGAACTATCATCGTTATTACACTAGGAAATATTACATTAGTAATAATACTTAATGCGGTAATCTGGCCTCCAATCCATAGCATAATGGTAGTTACGTCACCTATTGGTGACCAAGCTCCACCTGCATTTGCAGCAAGAACAACCATCGAAGCAAAGAACCACCTTGTCTTCTGATCAGAAATGAGTTTTCTTAATAATGCAACCATAACAATTGTTGTGGTAAGGTTATCTAATGTTGCAGACATAAAAAAGGTTAGAATGCTAAGAACCCATAATAATTTTACTTTATTGGTTGTTTTGATTCTATCAGTAATTAACTTGAATCCCTGATGCTGATCGACAGTTTCAACTATTGTCATTGCACCAAGTAGAAAGAAAAGTATTTCTGATATTTCAACCAAATGATGATCAAGGTCGTGTTTTACAAAATGCATAACATTGTTTGCTGTTTCAACCGTACCTTTCCACGCTTGATTATAAAGTACCTCATCAACATTTGGTTTGATAAAGGTAATAACATCTGTAGCCATTGTTTGTGCCATTGCCCAAGAAGGACTTAAACCCATTTCTAGAAGGCCAGTTGCATTTAAAGCATATAAGCCCCATAGAACAGTTCCAGTAAGTATAGCGGAAGCAGCTTTATCAATTTTTAAAGGGTGTTCAAGGGCAATCATAGTATACCCAAGAATAAATATTACTAACATTAATATGAACATATCTTAAGAGCTTTTTATTTTAGGCAGCAAATGTATATAATCAATTTGATTCATCGCTAAAAAAAAATAACATGAATACATAATTTGATAATAAATTTTTTTAGTCTTTCTGAATTAAAGGAGGTGGCTAATGACGATGGAACTATTTAGTTCTTTTAAGTTGCTTATTCTTCTGATCTTCTATGATTTTTTTCAAATCATCTAAGTCAAACTTAAACCTCTTTGCCATAGTAGCTACATCATACTTTTTACCAATTTTCTTAGGAATATTAAGCTTGGAACGTAAAAATGGTTCCCCTATATTATTGGCTTTGGCAACTTCCATTAAAGTCATGGATGAATCCATAATTACCACATAACCAACATAACTAGATTCGTTATTATCCGAAGAATAATTTGTACATGAAATGGCTATGGATATAATGGTGGTAAATAAAAATAAGTGTCTTAAAATCATTGCAAAATATATTTAGTCTTAAAAAAAAATAAGTGAAACTTTGACAAAAATAGAAAATATATAAAGAAAGAATAATACAACGCCTAATAATTATGAGGATCTAAAATTATCTTTGTAAGCATTTTTCTTACTTTTGCTCTGTTTAAAACACTTATGATTTGAGGTTATTATTATTCGATTTTGGGGCTGGGGAGATAATGATCGTTGTTCTGGCTATTCTTCTTGTTTTCGGGCCTAGTAAAATTCCGGAAATAGCGAGAGGATTGGGAAAGTTCATTAATGATATAAAACATGCCTCCGAAGATATCAAAACAGAAATAAATAGAGAAGCTGATAGGATTGACAGAGAAAAAAGACTTGAAGATTATAAAGTTTCCATGGATAAGGATCCTGATATACCAAAAACCAAAGAAACTAAAAAGCATTCTCAATAAAAACCCGCACATTGCGTTAATAAGTTGAAACAGATAAAAAATAATTACACATGAACAAGTTGTTTTCTACACTCTTGATTTTTAGTTTTGTGATTGCTATACCTATTATGGTATCCGCACAACGAAATCCTGCTAAAAGTGCTGATGAGGCCTTTTCAAAACAACAATATTCTCTTGCGATAGATAAATATAAAAAAGCCTATACCAAAGTAAAAAAGAACAAAGAGGAAAAAAATAGGATTACAGCTCAGCTTGCAGAATGTTACAGGCTAACTGGAAATTATAAACGAGCTTCTATTTCATACAAACGTCTCATTAAAAACGATTACGACAAGCGCAACCCAGAATTGTTACTGCATTATGCTAACATGTTAAAAATGACAGGAAATTATGATGATGCAATTAATCAGTACAATGCATATTCATTGAGAGTTCCGGAAGATCCAAGAGGTGTGAACGGGGCTGAGTCAACAGCACTAATTGAGCAATGGATGGAAAACCCATCAAAATATGAAGTTACGAACGTTAAGAAAATAAACTCTAGGGAGGCTGATTTTGCTCCAGCCTATACCACAGATAACTATAATGAGATTGTCTTCACATCAACGCGCGAGGGAGCTACTGGAAAAGAAACCGACAATTGGACATCTCAAAACTTTAGTGACTTGTTTGTGGCAAAGATCGACAGAAAAGATGAATGGTCAGAGCCAGTATTGTTTGATGCAACGGAAAAATTAAATACCAATGCAAACGAAGGTGCTGCTGTTTTTAACTCAAAATTTAATACCATATATTTTACAAGATGCCCAAATGATCAACAAAAGGAAAGTGGATGTCAGATCTATAAAGCAAGACGCACAGGACGTACATGGTCAGAAGCTGAAATGGTTGAGATGGTTGGTATTGACACACTAAGTACCATCGGACAGCCCACCATAAGTGAAGGTGAGTTAGTAATCTACTTTGCAGCAAATAGAAGAAATGGATTGGGGGGGAAAGACCTATGGGTTGCTTTCAGAGATTCAAAATCAGAACCTTTTGGTAGGCCAATGAACTTGGGAGAAACCATAAATACACCGGGGGATGAAATGTTTCCTTTTCTTAGAAATGACACAACATTATTTTTTGCCTCTGATGGACATGGCGGAATGGGTGGTTTAGATATTTTTGTAACCAAAATAGATACCTCTGGAAATTGGGGAGAACCAAAAAACCTTAAATATCCAATAAATTCAATTTCAGATGACTTTGCTATTATTTTTCATCCCACTGATGAATATGGGTTTTTGAGTTCAAGCCGAAAAGGATCACGAGGCCTAGAAGATATATGGTACTTCATAGAGCCCCCACTTTTATTTTCATTGAGTGGAACCGTTAGAGATGATAGAACACTTATGACAATGGGAGATGTAAATGTACAACTCGTTGGCTCATCGGGGATATCTGTAACAACTAGGACCAACGATGAAGGGTTCTATAGTTTTGGAGAAAGTCAATTGGAACCAAATACGATGTATGAAGTTCTTGTGGCAAAACCAAATTATTTCAATACAAAGGGAACTTTTACTACTGTTGGAGTTGAATTTAGTAAGGATTTTGTTAAGGACTTTAACCTAATTCCTATTCCTGCTGAGCCAATAGAATTACCAGAAATATTATACGACTTGGCAAAATGGGAGTTAAAACCACAATATCAAGATTCATTACAAGGCCTAATTCAAACCCTGAGAGACAATCCTAATATAGTTATTGAACTTGCTGCACATACTGACACTAGAGATAGTTATGAACGAAATGATGTATTATCACAAAGACGTGCTCAATCAGTTGTGGATTATCTTATTGTTAGAGGCATTGAACCATCAAGACTTGTTGCTAAAGGTTACGGCGAGAGAGTTCCTATTACCCTAAAGAAAGATGTTATACGAGATGGTTATCCATTTGCAGAAGGAACAACGATGACAGAAGAGTATATTGTAGAGTTAACAAGTAATGGAGAAAAAGAAGCCGCTCACCAACTTAATCGTAGAACAGAATTTAGGGTCTTAAGAAAAGATTATGTGCCATCTGCTACTAATATTGATCTTACAAAAATCAACATAGCAATTAACCCCGAAGATAATGCCATTGTATTTACCGAAGCCCCAAAAACCGGGACTTATATTAGCACATGCATTATCAATGGTTACAATGAAGAGTTTGCTTTTGATAGGGGATCGGATGCAATGATTTCGGTGGATAAGGCAATGGATTTATTAAAGTGGGGTGCCATAAGCAAAAATGACTTTGAGGGTGATCCAGAAAAAATACTTGCAAATAATACAATAGCAAACAAGGCTATTATAAATATAAAAGAAATTAATATAGCTAATCAGAAAGTTGAAAATGTCATGCTTAGGGTTAACTATAAATTAAATTACGGGCTTGTATTTGGCGACAGGTTTTTAAAGAAATTTGGAAAATATTCCTACAACACAAAAACCAATAAACTAACAATAGGCGTAAAGTAATCTTGTCATAATCCCAAATCAATAAATGACCCATAAATCAAGATACATGCAGAGAGGAGTATCTGCCTCAAAGGAAGATGTTCATGCTGCAATAGTAAATCTAGACAAAGGAATCTTTCCCAATGCATTTTGTAAGATTATATCTGATATCTTGGGTGGAGATGAAAACTTCTGCAATGTTATGCATGCTGATGGTGCAGGAACAAAATCATCCCTAGCATATATGTATTGGAAAGAAACGGGTGATCTTAGCGTATGGAGAGGAATAGCGCAGGATGCTATTGTAATGAACCTTGATGATTTATTGTGCGTGGGAGTGACAGATAATATATTATTATCATCTACAATTGGCAGGAATAAAAATCTGATTCCAGGAGAAATAATTGCGGCAATAATAGGCGGTACTGAAGCCTTCTTAGAAAAAATGAGACAATTGGGAGTGGGCATATTTCTTACTGGAGGAGAAACAGCAGATGTGGGAGATATTGTAAGAACAATAATTGTTGACTCAACAGTTAGTGCAAGGGTTAAACGCAGTGATATTATTGAAAATAATATTCAACCTGGCGATGTGATAGTTGGCCTATCTTCATACGGGCAAGCAACATATGAAGATGAATACAATGGAGGTATGGGTAGCAATGGTCTAACTTCAGCCCGACATGATGTATTTGAAAAAAACCTTGCAAATAGATATCCTGATAGTTTTGACCATCTAGTACCAAACTCACTGGTATATTCTGGACATAAGAACCTCACTGACAAATCTGAAATCGATGGTATAGATATTGGGAAACTGGTGTTATCGCCAACCCGAACCTATGCTCCTGTGATAAAAAAAGTCTTAGATAGACACAGGTCTAATATAAATGGAATGATCCATTGCAGTGGTGGTGCGCAAACAAAAGTTCTCCATTTTGTGGACAATGTTCACATAATCAAGGACAATCTGTTTGAACTTCCTCCATTGTTTAGACTAATTCAAGATCAATCAGGAACACCCTGGGATGAGATGTATAAAGTTTTCAACATGGGTCATAGGATGGAGCTATACATACCCAGAGAAATCGCAGCAGATATAATAGATATGTCCAATGAGTTTGGTATAGAAGCACAAATTATTGGCCGAGTTGAAAAATCTGATTCAAAAAAATTATCGATTATCTCAGAATTTGGAACATTTCAATATTAGAATAATTGATATAATTATTTTTCCTAATACATCATTCTAACCTCTTATTAAATGATGAATATCATTACTTTTAAAGTGAACACCGTACCTATTAATCGAGATATAAACGAAGGTATAAAATTGTTAGTATCCCAATATTTTAACCACAAACTCGCTTACAATTAGAAATAATAATTATCTTTACATATGCTAAAGAGGCATTTATGAAAAATGTAGTAATCTTTGGAGGTAGTGGATTTATAGGCAAGCAATTAGTTGACCGTTTAAAAAATAATTACAAAGTAATTATAATTTCGCGGTACAAAAAATCAACCTCCGAACTATTTGATAGTAGTGTTAAAGTTGAAAGGCTTCAACGCAGAGATATAACGAAAATAGTAGAGCATATAGATGGTGCTAAGGCCATAATAAACTTGGCCGGTGAAAATGTTGGCAAGAGATGGACTAAGGTTAGGAAACAAAAAATTACAAATAGTCGACTTGATATTGACAGCATGATCGTAAGAGCAGTAAAGACATGCAATACAAAACCAGAAGTACTAATTCAAGGGTCAGCAATTGGTTTTTATGGATTTAGCAGAATCAATTTTGACATCAATGAAAATACCTCCAAAGGTAAAAGAGGATTTCTAACTAAACTATCCATAAGTCATGAAGAATCAGTTGAACAGCTTGAATCAATAATAAGAGTTGTATACTTAAGAACTGGTCTCGTTCTTGGCAGCGATGGAGGGGCGCTTCCTAAGATGCTTAAACAATATAATTTATATGTAGGAGGTAAGTTTGGAAATGGAAAACAATGGAACTCATGGATACATATAGAAGATGAAATTAGAGCTATAATTTATCTTCTTGAAAATGAAAATTGTCAAGGACCATATAACCTTACGGCTCCCAACCCTGTAATAAACCAGGTTTTTAGTTCGACTTTAGCTAAGGTTTTAGGCAAACCAAATATCTTTCCAACTCCAGCATTTGCATTGAGACTGATACTTGGCAGTATGGCTGATGAACTATTACTAAGTGGAGTTAAAGTAATTCCTGAGAGACTGCTTGAAGACGGCTTTGACTTTAAATTCACTAACCTTACTGATGCTTTAAGAGATATTACAAAAGATTAACACTCTAAAACATGAGGTTTATAGGAAATGTAGTTTGGCTCATTTTTGGTGGGTTTGCCATTGCAATAGAATATTTTGCAGCAAGCTTAGTTCTTTTTATAACTATAATTGGCATTCCATTTGGAATACAAACAATAAAGCTTGGTTTACTAGCATTATGGCCCTTTGGCAGTGAAATAGTTAAAGTAGATGAGCACTCTGGGTGTATTAATTCTATCATGAATTTTGTATGGTTTTTCATAGGCGGATTTTGGATCCTTCTAACCCATTTAGTATTTGGTGTGTTATTATTTTTAACAATTATAGGAATACCTTGGGCCAAACAACATTTTAAACTTGCAGGTTTGGCACTTACCCCATTTGGTAGAGATATTATATCAAAATAAGTGTCTGAAATGATATTATTTTGTAATATCGTGCAATATTTTTGAGCCTTATGAATTCACCCCTTGTAGTTGAGACAGAAACAGTTTGGTATGTTATTGGCGATGGTGCAATCGAAAAATCATTTAGTAGATTGGATAACTTCAATCGAATTTTTATAATAATGGATGATAATGTTGAAAAACATTGCTTACCTATTCTCAAACAAAAATTGCCTTCTTTAAATATTTCTGGAACTATTACAATTATTAGTGGAGAAGAAAATAAATCTATACATCAGCTTATATACATTTGGAATGAATTAACCAGGCTGAACATAGGACGTGATGATTTAATAATAAACCTTGGTGGTGGAGTGCTAACCGACATTGCTGGTATGGCAGCTGCAACATTTAAAAGAGGTGTTCAATTTATAAATTATCCAACCACTTTATTAGGAATGGTAGATGCGGCAATAGGTGGTAAAACAGGCATTGACTTTTCAAGGTTTAAAAATCAGGTAGGTTTATTTATAAATCCATTATGTGTAATAATAGATCCAGTATTTTTAAAAACTCTTGAAAAGCCTCATTGGCAATCAGGATTTGCAGAGGTTATTAAATACGGACTGATTATGGATAGAGATTTATGGTATAAACTTGAAGGTAAAAACTATCTTGAAATAAATGATTGGAACCCAATAATATCAAAGGCCGCTAAAGATAAGATTGATATTGTTCGGTTTGATTTATTGGAAAAGGGAATACGTAAAAACCTTAACTTTGGCCATACCGTAGGACATGCCCTGGAATCGTTTTACCTAAATTCTGATAATCCAGTAACACATGGTAAAGCTGTGGCTGCGGGAATAATTTGTGAAGGATGGATTTCTTCAAAAGTTTTTAATCTTGAATGCAAAAATCTAGAGAGCATTGTTAAAATGATAGACAATAATTTCACAAGGATTGATTTTTGTAATGAGGATATTTCTCGGATAATGGAATTAATGAAACAAGATAAAAAGATCAGAGGTAACAAACAAAAGTTCAGTTTACTCAGAAAAATAGGTAAAGCTGTACACGATATCGAAATTGAAGATAAAATGATAATAGAAAGTCTTGAATTTTATATAAATCGTAAAAAGTGTAACAATTGAAGTTCCATTTAAAAAATAAATCAGAAGATATATCGGGCAAGATATCAATAGGTGGTTCCAAAAGTATTTCTAATCGACTTCTAATAATCCGCAGCATTGCAGATAGTAATATTGATATTGATAACATCTCATCATCCGATGATAGCCGGAACCTACTGGACTTACTCATGAAGATTCGTGATTGCAATAAATCCAATATTCCAATGGTACTGGATGTTAAAAACACAGGCACTGCCGCCAGATTTTTGACTGCATATCTTGCTCCATTAGCAGGTACATGGTTCATTACGGGAAAAGATAGAATGACACTTCGCCCTATGAATGGAATCGTTGATGCTCTTAGAAAATTAGGTGCAAATATTTCATATGCAGAAAAAGATGGATTTATTCCCATTAAAATAACTGGTACAGATTTTATTGGAAGTGAGGTTAGTATCGATGTATCTCAAACAAGTCAGTATTTAAGTGCCTTAATGATGATTGGACCCTATTTTGAAAAGGGATTAAGAATTAGGATGCAAAATAACCCAGTTTCGATGCCATATATTGATATGACACGTCATTTGATGCAACAATTTAATGCTAATGTTGACATATACTCAAATATAGTAGATATAAAACCAGGCCATTATATATTTCACAGATATACTGTTGAGCCTGATTGGAGCTCTGCATCCTACTGGTACGAATTGATAGCACTTTCAAAGAATGGAAAAATAGAGCTCCCTGGATTTTCGAAAAATAGTATACAGGGAGATAGCATATTGGCCGAAGTTTATAAAAAATTAGGTGTAACTACAATATATACAGATGAGGGAATAGTAATTACGAAAAATTTGGAGCCAGAGCGAATATTTTCTTTTGACTTTAGCGGAAGCCCTGATATTGTTCCATCAGTTTTGACAACATGTGCGGCATTGGGAATAGAATCAGAGTTTAGAAATATTGGCCACCTGGAACACAAGGAGTCAAACAGAATTCATGCTTTGAGAAAGGAACTAATAAAAATAGGTGCTATTATAACTCAGAGAGGCGACGACTTAATGCTTATGTCGAGTATAAAACTATCGGATAAAATTAATTTTAATACACACAAAGATCACAGAATGGCCATGGCCTTAGCCCCTCTTGCAATAAAGTTTTCAGAAATTACCATTGATGACCCTTATGTTGTCAATAAATCCTATCCAGAGTATTGGGATGAAATTAAAAAACTTAATTTTGCGTATCTTAAATTAACAACTGATTAAATTAAATTATTTTGAGCAAGCCACTTGAAGTAGATATTTTTATACCCTGTTTCATTGACCAGGTGTATCCAGAAACTGGATTTAATATGATAAAAGTTCTGGAGAAAGCTGGGGTTAAAATTAATTACAATCCTAACCAAACATGTTGCGGACAAATAGCCTTTAATGGGGGATTTTGGGATGATGCAAAGAAATTAGGAGAGAAGTTTATCAAGGATTTTGATAACGGCAGAATGATAGTTGGCCCTTCGGCTTCGTGCATAGGCTATATAAGGAATGGCTTTGATGAGCTTTTTTACAATGGTGCTTATCATAATGAATACAAGCAATTACAAAGATCGGTTTTTGAGATAACAGACTTTCTTGTTAATGTTGTGAAAGTAACGGACCTGGGATCTGTTTTTGAGCATAAGGTTACTTTCCAAGATTCATGCGCCGCATTGAGAGAATACAAATTAGGTAATGAGCCAAGAACATTGCTTAAAAATGTTTCGGGTTTGGAGCTTGTAGAAATGGAAAATTGTGATGAATGTTGTGGGTTTGGAGGCACATTTGCAATTAAATTTGAACCCATCTCTACTGCCATGGCGGAACAAAAAGTCAGTGATGCTATCAATACAGGAGCAGAATATTTAGTTTCAACAGATAGCTCGTGCCTTATGCATCAATATGGTTATATCAAAAAACATAACCTGCCTTTAAAAGTTGCCCATATTGTGGATGTTCTTGCATCAGGAATCTAGTTACCTAGACGATAATATTCTCTCCAAATTTTCTTTCCTGACAGGTTTTGCTAATATTTTCTTATCTCTATCAAGCACCAAAACTGTTGGTGTTGCAACAATGCCATATTCCTCTATTATGGCACCATGCCAGCCCTTAAGTTCAGCAATATTTATCCAATTGAAATCATTCTGACTTAACCATTCTTTTATCACCTCTTCATTATCATCAATGGAAATAGCAATTACTTCACTTTTATTACCCTTTTGATAATAATTATTTATGATGGGTAATATCTCATCACAATGCTGGCACCAACTTGCCCAAAATACAATTACCGTTGTCTCAGCTTCAATTGCATACAAATCAATTTCAATACCGTTTATATCTTTAACTTTGAATTCTGGTGCCGGCTGACCTATTGCTAATTTTTTAATTAGCTCAAGTTTCTCTTGTAGATTTAACTTCTGCTCTGTATTCTCGCAGAAGTCATTAAGAGTATTTGCATTGGCGATGTACTCAAGGCCTCTTTCAAAACCAATGGATTCAAAACCAGAGATTAGAAAGTCGACCACATGCTCATATACTTGTTGGTTTGAAGACGTATATTTAAGTATTGTATCAATACTTATAAGCATTAAATCTTCCAATTCCTCCTGAGATTTTGCATATTTTTGGTTTAAACTCAAATACCCTACAATCTTTGAAGTAAGTACTGTACTATTAATTAACATACTATCACTAAAATCTACATTATCGAAGAAATGAGTCTTTAAGTAATCATCTTTTTCCAGAGCATTGAGTGTTGGATCAGGAATTATCGGTCTATCAGTAGAGATAAATTTTGCAGCAATTGAAAGCGAATTGTCGGTAGTTAGTTTATCTACTCTATCGTTTAGTTGTTTCCTCAAAAAATCATACTGATTTATTGCCTCCATATAAAATTTATCGTTTGGTGGATAGCTCTGAATAAAAGCATCTAATACTTTAATTTTATATAGGTTATCAGTCTTTAGACTCAAATAATCATAGTAGATCAAATTCTCCACAGAAGATATTATCTGTATTGCATCTACATTTTCAACCTCTGAAGTAGTAAATTGGATGTCTTCATAATTATAAATAAGTTCAACTGCTTTACCAGGGCCACTTATTATTAGATATATCCCAGCACTTCTTGATTCAGGCATATGAAATATAAATGATCCTGTAAGGTCCGTTATAGCAGTATCCACAGTTGTTTTTCTTTCCCCCATTTGCCTCATCAGGTAGACATTTTGATTTTCTAGTCCTGAAATGGTCCCACTTATACTGTTAGATTGGGAATTAACACTTAAAATGCTCAGAAAAAACAAGAAAATAAATAGCAATCGTAACATAGGTCTAAATTATGTCCCAAAGTTAAACAAAACACTTAATTTTAATGACCAAAAAATGTAAAATCAATGGACTATACTAGGTTATAAATATACCAGAATATAGCTACGTTAACATTTTATAATGAGTAAAGAAGAAATTCCCTTTGTGAACAAATGCTTTAAGAACTTATGGCAACGTTTATTGAACTGGAATCCCAGAATTTAAGGGTTGTAGTATGTTTATAGTTCATTAGGTTTTGAACCTCATATCTATAATCCTAATTCATTTTAGCATTATAATTATTCATAAACCGTTTAATATATAACTCCATACTTTCTTCAGGCATAGGAAGATGCACATAAGCAATAGTACCATCTGGATTTATGAATATATATGTTGGAAACACTTTAACTTTATAATCCTCCAGAAGTAAAATATCATTATCAATACTAACTATGGGCCAATTGTAATTACGATCTCCTGCAAATTCAATGAGCTCATCATTGGCTGTGCCAGATACGATACTAATAACATCAAAACCTAATTGATTCTTTAGGTCATTAATAAGGTTCATGTGATACTCGCACATTTGGCAATCATTATCTACAAACGCCAAAAGCACAAATTTTCCTTCATAGTTTTTCAATGATACGTTATTACCACTTGCATCTCTTAAGTCAAAATTAGGAGCCTTGGTTCCACTTTCAAGTGATGTCAATACTCTTATATAATTGGCAGCTATTAAACGGTTTTCAGAGAAACTAGAATTTACTGATATTTCAGTTAATTTTTTTATGACTGACCGTTTATTGACGTTTCTATCATAATAATATCTCGACATTATAAGCATTGATGCAAGCTCAACTATTCGACTATCTTTTGACAAAAGTGTATCTCTAGATATTAGTTCTATTAATGGAGTTATTGATTTAGACTGGTTTAATACTGGAATTAGATCCTCATATCTAAAAATTTTTTCAGAATTAAAATAACTCTTAAAAAACTCTTTGAAAAACTCACAATATTGAATATTATGATAGAGAACATTTTTATTGATAAAATATTCCCCTAATATTTCCTGATTACTTTTAATCCTACTAAGCCATTTTAGTGATGCTAGGGTATAATTAACATAGTTATAAAAATATGTTGATCTATCATTGGAATAATTTTCATTTATCTGGTCAATGAAATTATTTACCACAGAGTTATCCTTAGTTCTATAAATTCTATTTACATTGTTATATACAAAGTTGTTGTATTTGATGTTAAATTCCTCTATGGAAGTTTGCAAACCACCATCATCTGCAAATAGTTCAAACGACAATGGCAATCTATCAAAAACAGATCCCTTATTTAAATTGGTATCCAAAGGAATTTCAAATCTAAAACTTGACCCAGGAGAAAGATAAAACTGACCCTTATCAAGTTCCAGGGCAAGAAATGCAAATTGAGAATGATCAATATCTATTTTAAATGCAAAATCTCCAAACTGGTCAGTTGAAGATGACACAATGGTTTTTTCAAGTCCGGAAAAAAGATCATCATAAACAATAACACGAACAAGCTTATCAGCCTGGTCTTGAGCATTACCAGTAATAATTGTTGTTTGTGATTTTAAATTTATGGTTACTAATAAAAACAGAACTATATAATATCTAATCATAAAACTATTTTTAGGTACAGTATTATTTTAATTTGATATCACCATATGAGTAAAGTGAGATTAAATTTACCAAAATCTATTTTAAAGGATAAGTAGGAGAATAAGACTAAAAATTTACTTCATGTGGTATCATACCTTCTACACTTCCTCCATTTCTTATTACATCTCTAACAATGCTTGAGGACAGTGGAGTATATTTTGCTTCAGTAAGAAAGAAAACTGTCTCAATATTATCGGAAAGCTTGCGGTTAATTTGCCCTATTCCTCTTTCAAATTCAAAATCTGCAGAAGTTCTAAGGCCTCTTAAAATAAACTTTGCTTTTACCTTTTTACAAAACTCAACTGTGAGCCCTGAGTATGATTTAATTTCGACTTTATAATCCTCTCTAAAGATACCATTGAGCCAATTCATTCTTTGCTCCAGAGTAAACATACTTTTCTTATCAGAATTAGCACCTATGCTAATTATAATTTTATCAAATAAGGGAAGTGCCCTCCTCACAACCGATACATGCCCTAGAGTAACGGGATCAAATGAACCAGGAAAAACTGCTATTCGTTCCATAAGTCTATGAATTATTATGTAAAGATAAATTATTTAGTTAAAAAAATGCTAAAACTTACTTCTAGCATAGGGAGTAAGATCCTGTGAAGCAAAATCATTATTTAGATATTTAAAATATCCTGCAATGGCTATCATTGCAGCATTGTCAGTTGTAAATTTAAATGGTGGAATAAATGTTTTCCAGCCATTTTCAATTCCAGCTTTTACAATTGCATCCCTTAATCCAGAGTTCGCTGAAACCCCTCCTGCAATAGCAATTTGGCTTATACCTGTTTGAATTGTTGCCTTTGTAAGCTTATCCATTAGTATTTCAATTATTGTTGATTGTATAGATGCGCTCAAGTCATAAATATTATTTTTAATGAAATGATCATCTTCCTTTAATTTATCCCGAAGAAAATATAAAATTGATGTTTTCAAACCACTAAAACTATAGTTAAGTTCTGGAATTCTAGGTTTGGGGAAATTAAAAACATCTGGATTTCCTTTATTGGCAAGTTTATCGATTTCTGGACCACCAGGATATGATAACCCCATTATTTTTGCTGCTTTATCAAAAGCCTCACCTGCAGCATCGTCAATGGTAGCTCCAATTATTTCCATATCTGAAGGACTTTTTACTTTAACTATTTGAGTATGACCTCCTGAAACAGTTAGGCATAAAAAGGGAAAACTAGGATTATCTGAATTACTGCCATCATCAATAAAATGAGCTAGTATATGTGCCTTTAAATGATCAACTTCGATGATTGGAACATGCAATGCCATTGAAAGTGATTTTGCAAAGGAAGTGCCTACAAGTAGCGACCCAAGAAGACCTGGGCCTCGAGTAAAAGCTACAGCACTCAATTGTTTTTTGGTTATCTTTGCCTCTTTGAGAGCAACATCAACGACCGGTATTATATTTTGCTGGTGAGCTCTTGATGCCAGCTCGGGAACAACACCACCATAAATGCTATGAACCTTTTGATTAGCAATAATATTGGAAAGGACCCGTGTGTTTTGTATTACTGCTGCAGAAGTATCATCACATGATGATTCAATGCCTAATATATATGTCATTTGAAGAAAAGTTCTGGAGACAAAAATATTAAAAATAAACCATTAAGGATCTTACTTCATATCCTTTTAGTGGTTGTTGCCATTCCTATTCTGCTAACCTTAATATTTCAAATTCCAGCAGTACAAACCAAAATTGCAAAATATGTAACATCTACAATTTCCAAAGACATAGATCAAACCATTGATATTTCAAGTGTAAAGATTAGCTTATTTAGCGGAATTACAATAAGTGGGATAGAAATACTTGATCATCATGACAATGTTTTAATTAGCATAAACCATCTATCAGCATCACCAGTATTATCAAACCTCAGCTTTACAAACATTCATTTTATTGATATCAAACTTGATGAAGCTATATTTAACATGGGCTCCTACAAGGATGAAAGCTCAAATAATTTGAGTCAACTAATAAATAACTTTACTGGTGAATCAAATGACAGCAAAGGCGAGTTTAAGTTGTTTTCTGAATCAATTGTATTGATAAACTCGAGATTCAACCTATTTAATCAAAACAGAAATTATAATCCAGGGGAAAATATGATGGACTATGCAAATATGCTTTTCGATAGTATAGATGCAAGTATAGATGATTTTAAACTCATAAACGATTCACTCAATTTCAAAATATTAAATCTATCAACAAAAGAAATTAGTGGACTAAATATCAGAGATCTTTCTGCAGATCTTATAATTAGTTCAACATCCATGGAAGCTAACCATACAATTATAAACGTTAATGAATCAGAGTTGGATGTTGATTTCAGGATGAAGTACAATAACTATAAATCTTTGAGCTATTTTATTGACTCTGTTGATATGTATGGGGACATTCGATCCACAACAATCAATATCTCTGACATTGGTCATTTTTCAGATATATTATTTCAAATGCCAAATGAGGTTGTTGTTTCTGGAGAGATGCGTGGAAAAGTAAATAATCTTAGCACAAAAGATATAATGATTAAGTATGGAAAAACCACAATGCTTTCAGGCGATATAAGTTTTAAGGGCCTTCCAGATTTCTTCTCATCACTGATATTAGCAGAAAATATAATAATATCAACTAATACTGGAGATATCAAGAGCTTTTATCTGCCAATTAAAGAAAAAAATATTGATCTTACGAGTATTATAAAAGAAGACAACCAATTATCATTAAAGGGTAATTACAATGGATATTATGAAGATTTTAAAAGTAAAATAGAATTATCTTTTTCTAATGGTATAATAACCTCCGATATTGATTTAAATACAGTTGATGGCCTTATTAATCTTAAGGCAAATCTTACATCTGATAGCTTGAATATCGGGAAGTTATTAGACATGGAACCCATATTGGGTAAAACGAGTTTTAACATTGAAGCAACTGGTTCTGGGTACTCCATGGGAAAAATGAAATATCAAATGAATTGTAACTTATCCAAGACTGACTTCTATGGCTATAGGTACAATAAATTAGGGCTCAAGGGTTCCTATTTTGGTGACTCCATAAATGCAGACCTAAGTATTGATGATAAAAACCTTCTGATGAAGGCTATAGTAAAAGCATATATAAATGGTGAGCCAGAATTTGATGTACATGCAAATATTGAGCGAGCCAATATGGATAAGTTAAATTTCATCAGCGGATACCAGTTTGCCATTAGTTCTATAGTAAATATTGATATAAAAGGTACTGACTTGAGTAGTTTGAATACCGACATTTCACTAATTAATAGTCAATTATCCTTTGATGATAATCAATACCAAATTGATAGTGTTAATATATCTAAGCATACTAATAATGAAATGTTCACAAGTACCAAAATATCATCCGATATTATTGACATTAATGCAGACGGTTACTATAACATTGAAACTGTAACTAGCAGCTTCTATAATCTGGTAGACAATTATTACAATATAATTAAGCTTAAAAATAAGCCTGCAAAAAATACCAATAAGAACATCAAACTAAACCTCACTATTAATGATCCTCAAATATTTACGGAACAATTCTTAATGGGAGTAAATATTGCACCCAATACTTCATTAAGCTCAGATATTGATTTTACAACCAATAATATTGACCTTAATCTTAACTCTGAACAATTAAGCATTAATAATGTTAGAGCAGATACAGCCAATCTTAATATTACTACCATTGGCGACTCATTAATTGGAGAATTATCAATAGTAAATTTTATATTAAAAGATAGTTCTGCAAATGACAGCCTTATACTTGGAATTGATAATTTTAGTGTATCAACAAAAATGTATCAGGACTCAATAATTTATGGGATAAACTGGAATAACAAAAATCAAAGTCAGAAAAATAGAGGTGTTATGGAGGGTTATTTTGCAAATGTGGATGATTCTACAAAACTTAGCATCTACAACGCTGATGTTTTTATAAATGATATAAATTGGAGTATCGACAGCAATAATTTAGTGACAATGTTTAAGGACAGGATGTTATTTCATGATTTTAATATAAAAGCAGGACCATCTAAATTTAGCTTGGTTGGGATAGTTCCCAAAAGTGAAAATGATTCTTTAGTTGCTAAATTCTATGATTGGGATATTGAAAATTTTAATATTCTAACAGAACCATATAATCTCAGGCTTTACGGACAAATTAATGGTGAGCTTAAATTGGGTATGATTAAAGATAACCCGACATTATCATCCAATATTAACATTAGTAAGCTAGGAATTAATGATGAAATCCTAGGTGAGGCGGAAATCATTAACACATGGAACAACTCATCAAACACTGTTTGGATCAATACAAATATTGTAAAAGAAGGAGATGTTGGAAAAGGAAATATATTTAGTGCTAAGGGCTCATATGAGCCATTCAAGAAAAAAGATAATCTTAAAATTGATATCTCATTTAATAGATTTAAACTAAAAACCATAGAGCCTTTCATAAGTGAATTTATTAATGATTTAGAAGGAACTACTAGTGGGGATCTAAAACTACGCGGTAGTGTTAAAGAGCCAATCCTTACTGGCAATGCCAACCTTAACAGAGCTGGGTTAAGAGTTGTATACCTTAACACAAAATACTCCTTTACAAACTCCCTAGAATTTGTTAAAAATGGAATTGAATTTGACAAACTTGTTATATATGATACTTTAGGTAATAAGGCACAGATAAATGGCAGCCTTAAACACATGTTTTTTTCAGACCCTAATTTTGATATTAGTATAGCAACCAATGGCCTATTATTCTTTAACACATCTGAGAACATGAATAGTTTGTATTATGGATCAGCCATAGGTTCAGGAAAAATAGATATAAAGGGCAGCCCTAGTGATATAGATCTCAAAATAAATATTGAGACAAAAAGAGGAACTTCGGTGGTATTACCATTGGATTATTCTGTTGAGATATCTGACAAAGACTATATAATATTTCTGAAAAAAGATATTGACTCAACAGGTGATTTAGAATCAACAACGAGAGTGAATAAAAGCAAAGATGATGAACTAAAATACAATATAAACGTTGGTTTGAATGTAACTCCTGTTGCTCAAGTGGGAATTAATCTTCCCGACGATATGGGCAATATTACAGCTAGAGGAAGTTCCAACCTTGCAATAGATGTTAACTCAAATGGTAAATTTAGCCTTGTTGGTGATTACATTGTTCAAGATGGCTTATTTCAATTCAGGATTGGTAATTTGGTTAGCAAAAGATTTGAGTTAGTTCAAGGTGGTCGTATTTCTTGGTCTGGGAACCCCTACTCTGCCAATGTTAATATAAGAGGTCTTTATAAAGTAAAGACCAGCTTGGCAAGCTTGGGCATACAAATGGATACCACCGCAAGCTATAAAAACAAAGTTACCGTTGAATGCTATGTGGTCCTAACTGATGATTTATTAAACCCTAACATTAAATTTGAAATAGCGATTCCAGACCTAGACCCCGATTATCAAAGAGCAGTGTTTTCAGAACTTGATACAACAAACACTGCCATGATGAATCAGCAAATGATATCGCTTTTAGTTTTAGGAACTTTTAGCTTCAATAATGCATCCAGTGTAAGCCTGCAAAGCTCTTACTATAATGTTATTGCCAATCAACTAAGTTCCATGCTTTCTCAGATAAGTAAAAATGTAGATATTGGATTAAACTATAAACCTGGCGACAATGTTTCTCAAGAGGAGTTTGAAGTTGCATTATCGACACAATTGTTTGATGATAGGTTGACAATAGATGGAAACTTTGGTATGACCTATGATAGATCAGCACAAAGTGCAAGTAATATAGTTGGTGATGTTGATGTTGGTTACAAACTTACTCCAGACGGCCAATGGATATTAAAGGTATTTAATCATTCAAACGTAAATTCATGGTATAACTACAGCGGATATGATCAAACATCTCCATATACACAAGGAGTTGGCATAGCCTTTAGAAAAGACTTTAATAACATCCGGGAACTTTTCGAGTCAAAGAAGAAGAAAGAAAAGGAAATTAAGGATGACACGAATAAAGAATCAACAATACCAGATGAGACTGCTAATTAATGTATAATATCAAATATATTTTTGTTTAGTTTAAAGAAGTTAATTATTTCGCTAGATGTCATTAGATGTTTATAAATCATCAGCTGGATCAGGTAAAACAACAACTCTTGTTAATGAATACCTGAAGATTGCACTGAAGAATCCCCATAGCTTCAGGCATATTCTTGCGATTACATTTACCAATAAGGCAGCAAATGAGATGAAAGAAAGGGTCATCTCAGTTTTAAAAGAATTATCTTCAAAAGAAATAAAAAACTCTCACAAGTTAATTGATCTAATAAAATACCTAAACTACGATGAGTTCACCTTAATAGACAAGTCTAAATACCTTCTCTCGCTAATTCTAAATAATTATGATGACTTTGCAATTAGCACAATCGACTCATTTATTCATAGGATTATAAGAACTTTTGCTTCTGATGTAAGCTTACCGCAAAATTTTGAGGTTGTTATAGACAAAAGCGACTTAATACCACAAATATTAAATGGGCTTTACGAAAAGGTTGGGAAAGATAGCACACTTACAAATTTTCTCTTAGGTTTTGTCATGTCAGAAGCTGATGAAGAAAATAATTATGATCCTACTTCCCGTCTCATTGATTTCATAGATTATCAAATAAATGAAGATGGTTTCTTTGAAATTAAAAAAATTGACAACCTAAGCCTTGTGCAACTAAACAAAATAATTAGTGCTTTAAAAAGTGAGATTAACAAACTCAAGTCAAGTATCATTGAAAAGTCAAATGAAGCATTAAAAATATGCGCAGATAGAAACCTTAAGGTAGAAGATTTTTATCAGGGAAATCGAGGTATTTACAAATATTTCAATGATCTATCTGAATTTAAGAAGGCCGATGATAAGCTTTTTCCCACCAAAACCGCATTAAAAACAATAACCGAAGATAATTGGTATTCTTCAAAAGTTGATAGCCATAAAAAGGAATTAATTGACGGTATAAGTGAAGAATTAGAAATCTTATTCGAAAAAACTAAAGAAAACCTAGTATCATACCTTCATTTGAGATTGTTATTCAGTAAAATATATTCTCTTGCACTTATACACGAAATTCGTAAGGTATTTTTTGAATTTACAGATAAATCTGGCAAGATTCATATATCCGAATTCAATAAAAGAATTAGCAACCAAATCTCAGCGCAGCCTGTTCCATTTATCTATGAGAGGTTGGGAAGAAAATATAGGTACTTTCTCATCGATGAGTTTCAGGATACTTCAATACTACAATGGAAAAACCTACTTCCATTAATTGAAGAATCTCTCTCTCAAGGCAACAAAAATCTATTGGTTGGCGATGCAAAACAAGCAATCTACAGATTTAGAAATGGTGAAGTTGAATTATTTGCCAATTTACCAGAACTGTATAACAGGGATAAAACGAACCTGAGCATTGAAAGCGAGAACACTCTGAAGAGATCCTTTAACCCAAAATACTTGGATACAAACTATAGGTCTAGAGAACAAATTATTAAATTCAATAATGAATTTTTCGAAGTAGTATCATCCAAATTATCCCAAAGAACCAAAATCATATACTCCGAATTAAATCAAACCCTTCCCCCAAACGTGATAGAAGGAGGAGTTGTTTCCATGAGGTTCTCAGATAATAAATCTGAGTCTTTTGAAGACGCAAAACTTTCTGGTATAAAATCAATTATTAAGGAAGCAAACAATAAGAATTACGGCATGGATCAGATATGTATTTTATGCCGAACAAAGAAGAATGCATCACAAATATTTGAATATTTAATATCAAATCAGATTGATGTTATATCAAATGAATCTTTGTTACTAACAAATTCTCCTGGCGTGAGGCTTCTGGTGGCCTTTTTGAAACTAAACCAAAACCCCAATAATGAAGTAGCCCTCGCCGAATTTATTGACGGGTTCATTAAGTTCTCCGATAATTCTCTTGAATTTCACACAGAGTACTCCGAACTAAGTAAGTTCAAGCTAGAAAATTTAGACCCAGTTCTTTCGAGATATAATGTTGATATACCAACAAAATTGATTTCAGCATATTCTGTTTTCGAAATGGTGGAGTTTGCATTAAGAAGTTTTTCCACATCAGATACAACTGATGTTTTTATTCAATATTTTCTTGACTTTGTATTTGAAAACAATATAAATCTAGATGAGTTTTTAATCCTATGGGAAGGCAAAAAGGATAAAATATTTATCTCCATGCCAGAAAATATTGCTGCAGTTCAGATAATGACCATTCACAAAGCAAAAGGATTAGACTTTCCGATAGTTATTGTTGATGCAGAAAATAGAGCCCCAAAAAATACAAAGAGCGAGTATTGGGAGCCCATAAATATTGAAAATATAAGTGATTTAAAAATTGGTCTAATGCCACTTAATAAGAAACTTAACTTAATTGGAAGAGGCGATGTATATGAGATAGAAGAACATAAGTCCGAACTTGACTTCCTAAATCTTATTTATGTTGCGTTTACACGACCTAAGCATGCTCTATACATTATTGGAGAGATAAATTCAAAGGATCTGTTTAGTAAGTACCTAATTGAATATCTGGAGCATAAAAATGTATGGCAACAAGATAAAATGGGCTATGACTTTGGGGAATTACCCCTTAATTCTGAAGATAGTGAAATAAGTAACGGGCTTTTATTAAACAAATTTATTTCTGAAGATTGGACAAAACTCATCTCTGTTGCACCTTCAGAAAATATACAGGTAGATCTGTTTAGTAGCAAATCATCCAGAGCATATGGTAAGCTAATTCACAAAGTATTATCCTATATTTATCATGAATATGATTTACATACAACCTTTTCAAACCTTTCTGACTTAGAAATTCTTAGCTCTTCCGAAATTGATATAATAAAAGATTTAGTATCAAAGGTTATAACTCATCCGGAACTAAAAAAATATTTTCAAAAAGGCCTTGTGATAAAGAATGAAACTGAAATACTATTGAAGAATGGAAACACAGTTAGGCCAGACAAAGTAATTATTGATAAAGATAAGCTGACAATCATTGATTATAAAACTGGAGAAGAAAAAAAAGAGGATGTAATACAAATCAAAGGTTATAAAAGTGTCTTTCAAGACCTGAATTACAAGTATGTAGAAGCAAAGCTAGTGTATCTTAATGATGAAATAAAAATAATTGAATTGTAAATTAAGAGTGTGATTACTCACACACAAAACCTTTAAACAAATAAATAAAATATTCATTGAAATAATAAAATACTTTTAAGCGTGTTGTAATGATATTCAACTTAAAATATGTTATTATTTAATAAATTAAAATCTAATACACATGAGAAATATACTATTAATTTTGATTATTATGTCCAGCATAAACCTATTTTCACAGGATGATACAAGGTTATTAAGGTTCCCAGCTGTGCATGGACAAAATGTTGTGTTTACATATTCTGGAGATCTATATTCTGTTCCTCTAAAAGGAGGTATTGCTAGAAAACTTACAAGTGATGTAAATGGCTACGAAATGTTTGCCCATTTTTCACCAAATGGAAAAAACATTGCTTTTACAGGGCAATATGATGGTAATACAGAAGTGTTCTTAATCCCCTCTGAAGGTGGTGTCCCTCAACGTTTGACACATACTGCTACTCTCAGCAGAGATGATATTAGCGATAGAATGGGGCCAAATAATATTGTTCTAGCATGGAGGGATGACAACAACATTGTTTTTAGATCTAGAAAACAATCTTTTAACTCATTTAAAGGGCAAATATTCCAGGTGAATAAAGATGGAGGAATGTCAGAGGAGCTTCCATTACCTGCAGGGGGATGGTGTTCATTCTCAGATGATGGATCTAAAATGGCATACAATAGAGTTTTTAGAGAGTTTAGAACTTGGAAATACTACAGTGGGGGAATGGCAGACAATGTTTGGGTTTATGATTTCAAAACAAAAGAAACCATAAATATTACGAACAATGAAAATCAAAACATTTTTCCAATGTGGCATGGTGATAAGATATATTTTCTAAGTGACCGTGACCGAACAATGAATATGTTTGTTTATGATCTTAATGACAAAACCACAACAAAAATTACAAATTATTCCAATTACGACATTAAGTTTCCTTCCTTAGGAAATGAATCAATTATATATGAGAACGGAGGTTTTATATATAACTATTCCTTTTCTGACGGAAGTATATCAAAGGTAGAGGTAAAAATAAACAATGACCTTACCACTGGCAGAGACGAGATAAAAGATGCATCAAAGATGATAAATTCTTGGGCTATATCACCAGATGGTAAACGAGTTGTTTTTGGAGCAAGAGGAGATGTTTATACACTGCCTGCAAAATCTGGTGTAACAAGGAATCTAACAGAATCATCAGGGGTACATGATAGAAATGTTGAATGGTCACCAAAAGGCAAATATGTTTCCTACATAAGTGATCGCACAGGTGAAGATGAGATATATATCCAAAATCAAGATGGCAAGGAAGATGCAATACAAATAACCTCAGAATCCGATACCTATAAATATAACCCCATTTGGTCTCCCAATGGTAAATATCTTATTTGGGGTGATAAAATGGGCCGTCTGAATCTTGTTGACATAAACTCCAAAGAGGTTAATCGGGTTGATGAATCTGAATCATGGGAGATAAGAGATTACTGTTGGTCTCCTGATAGTAGATGGATTGCATATACAATGCCAATGTCGTTTACAAACAATAGAATATTTATTTACAGTATTGAATCTGGAGAAACAATGCCAGTTACTGATATATGGTATAGCGCAAGTCAGCCATCTTTCGACGATAAAGGGAAATACCTATTCTTTAGTTCATCGCGTGATTTCAATCCCATTTATTCTAGGACTGAGTGGAATCATGCATACAGGGACATGGATAAAATTTACTTCGTTACGCTTAATAAAAATACACCATCACCCTTTGAACCACAAAATGATGAGGTTAAAGTACAGACAGATGAGCCCGCAAATTCTGATAGTAAAGACAAGAAGCAAGATGATTCTAGTAAATCTGAATCTGAATTCAAGTTAGATATAGATTTCGAAGGTATAATTGGTAGAATAATATCACTACCCATTAAAGCAGCTAATTACTGGAATATTACTGCCATTGGTGATAATGTATACTACAATCAATGGAAATCAGGTGGCAAAGGCGCCAACTTGATGATGTATAATTTAAAAAAGCAGAAAGAGACCAACCTTGGAAGTATAGGCTCTTATGTAATATCTGCTGACCACAATAAAATGCTTGTTAATGTAAAGGGGAAATATGCTGTTATTAGTCTGCCCAAAAGCAAAGTTAAGCCAACGGAATATATAGACCTATCTAACATGAAGGTAATGGTAAACCTAAAACAAGAATGGACTCAGATTTACAATGAATCCTGGCGTCAAATGAGAGACTTCTTTTATGCACCAAATATGCACGGACTTGACTGGCCAGAAATACAGCAAAAGTATGATGTTCTTCTACCATATGTTAACAATAGGAATGACCTCAACTATGTAATTGGTGAAATGATCGGAGAGCTAAGTGTTGGTCATGCTTATGTTTCTGGAGGAGATAAGCCAAAACCAAATAGAATTCAGCTTGGGCTTTTAGGCGCTAAGATATCAAAGGATGACTCTGGTTATTTTGTTATAGACGAGATTCTTGTGGGTGAGAATTGGACAAAAAAATCTCGTGCACCTCTAACGGAAGTTGGTGTTGATGTTAGTGAAGGGGATTATATAATAGCTATAGATGGAAAATCAACAAAGAATGTCAATGATATCTACAGCATGCTTATTGATAAAGCTGGAAAAAGTGTAATTATATCCATTAATTCCAAACCAGAGGTAGATGGTGCTCATGATGAAATAATCACTCCTACTTCAAATGAATCTGGATTGTATTATTACACATGGGTAATGGAGAATACCGAAAAGGTAAATCTGGCTACGGATGGGCAAGTTGGATACATTCACATACCAGACATGGGTCCAGACGGATTAAATGAATTTGTAAAGCACTTTTATCCTCAACTTAATAAAAGAGCACTTATCATTGACGACAGAGGTAATGGTGGTGGAAATGTATCTCCAATGCTAATTGAGAGACTTAACCGTGAATTAGCCTTATATGGAATGTCACGAAATAATAGTGTAAATACAAAGCCTCGTGAAATGATGCTTGGACCCAAGGTTCTTATACTAGACAACTATTCTGCATCTGATGGTGATCTATTTCCTTATCAGTTTAAAAAATTAGAAATGGGAACACTAGTTGGAGTTAGATCATGGGGTGGTGTAGTTGGTATAAGAGGTTCGATGCCATTTATAGATGGTGGTGACCTTAGAAGACCTGAATTTGCGCCATTTGACGAGAATGGAAATTGGGTTATAGAGGGTTATGGAGTAGACCCTGATATTGTTATTGATAATGATCCAGCTCAAGAATATGAGGGTAATGATGAGCAGCTTAACAAAGCCATAGAAATTATCTTAGAACAACTCAAGGATTACAAACCTCTTCCTGATATTCCACCATATCCGGATAAATCAAAATAAAAGCAGTTATTTAGTAATCAGGATGGCTCAAATCCCCAAACGGATAATTAATCTCGTTTGGGGATTAATTATTATAAACCAATGCTATTGCTGGAATAACCTTTAAATAACAATCCAAAATAACCTACGTTATTTTATTATGAATAATCCATTTAAAGATGTAACCCTCTTAATATTTACAGTAGTTATATTATTTGGCTTTGGTAATAAATATAAATTGGCAGATATTATTGACTCCGATTATATAACAACTGATGATGGTCCTGCGATTAACTGGACTGAAGATAGGAAATTAACCCAATCTGACTTCAAGGCTACTCAAAAAGGATATAAAGCTCATACTGCAGCAATCACCTCCAGTTCATTTGGTTATGATATCTCAATTCAAAATGGTGAAGTAAATGGACATATATATGTGAGGTTCTATTGTAACAGTTCATGGTGGAACCCTAAATCCTTAGAAAGCGATAGATCAGAAGAAATACTTCAGCATGAACAATTGCATTTCGATATATGTGAGTTATATGGCAGAAAAATGTTTAAAGAAATATTGACATTAAAAAAGTTAAATAAACTAAATCAAAAGAACCTTAATAGGATGTATTCAAAGCTTGAAAAAGAATATCAAAAATATCAAAATAGATATGATAAGGAAACCGACCATAGCCTAAATTCAAAAAGTCAAAAGAGGTGGAATGCAAGGGTCCAAGATGATATAGTTAGATCTCAAACTTATGCTGATTACTACACCTTCTAAACAATAATCTTGAATACGGGTTATTAATACCAATGATATGCTTAACAAGTAATTTAACTACATTTGTTCAAACCAATTTGAAGGTTCATGAAAACAGATCGCATAAAAGGTTTTATTACCGAAAAAATACTTTTGCCGGAGGACAATGAAGGTACGGTAGAAGCAACTTTAGTAAAAAAAACTACCGATAATAGTTCTGAAAAAGCAATCCTTTATATTCACGGATTTGTAGATTATTTCTTTCAATATCATTTTGCAGATTGGTTAGTTGATAACGGGTGGAATTTCTACGCTCTAGACCTTCGTAAATATGGAAGGTCTTTACTTAAGCATCAGAAACCAAATATGATATCTGACTTGCGAGATTATTTCAATGAAATTGACATATCTATAGACTTGATAAAGTCAAGAGATAAAAATGATAAAATAGTAATGATTGGTCATAGCACAGGAGGACTGATTAGTACACTATATGCTGATTACCATAAGGATGGCAACAAAATTGAAGGGCTAATTTTAAATAGTCCTTTTTTTGAATTCAACAACCCTCCATGGTTCAGAAAGATAATATTACCAATTGTAGCAAAATTGGGACGAAAGTTTCCAAAATTACAATCTCCAGAAGGCTTGAAAGAAGGATATGCAAGCAGTATACACAAAGATTACCATGGAATATGGGAATTTGATCTCGACAAAAAACCCATAGGAGGATTTAGTATAAATTTTGGATGGATTTCAGCAATATTTTATGGTCATAGAAGTTTGCAAAGCGGGCTTGATATTAATGTGCCTATTTTGGTGATGTACTCATCCAAAAGTGTCAAACCTGGGAGATACAATAAAAATATGCACTCTGCTGATGCAGTTTTAAATGTTGACCACATAAAACAATATTCAAAAGTGTTGGGGAAAAAAGTTAACACCGCAGAAATACAAAATGGTATTCATGATCTGGTACTAAGTAATGAAGAAGCAAGAAAACTTGTATATTCTAATATTTCTGAGTTTTTAAACCTTATTGATTGAAATGAAATTTGAAGACTATAGAATATCTGAGGATATAAAAAAGAATATAAAAGATCTAGGGTTTAAAAAACCCACTGACATACAATACAAAGCAATACCTCCTATTTTGAGGGGTGAAGATGTGCTTGCAATAGCACAAACAGGCACTGGTAAAACAGCAGCATTTGCTATACCAATAATTCATTTAATTGATCAACAAAAGTCAAGTGGATCTGCAAAGGGAATTCAAGCTCTAGTTTTAGTACCAACCCGTGAATTAGCCATACAAATAACAGATGCATTTGAGGTAATTGGGAACAACACCAAAGTAACTACTAATGCTGTATATGGAGGCGTAGAGCAGGATCCCCAAATAAATAACCTCAAAGATGGCACTGACGTTCTAGTTGCAACACCTGGACGAATGTTTGATCTAATAAATCAAAAATATATTGACCTTACGTACCTAAAGGTTTTAATATTAGATGAAGCTGACCATATGTTGGATCTTGGATTCATAAAAGATATTAGGGACATACAGAGGCATATCCCTAAACAGCATCAAACACTCTTCTTTTCAGCTACAATAAATAAGTCCATAAAGAAGCTTGCTTATTCTTTAGTTAGTAATCCAATTAGAATTCAAATCTCCCCAAAAAATCCAGTTGCTAAAAACATAGAACACTCTGTTGCATTTATTGAAATGGATGATAAAAGGTTTTTTCTCGAAAGGGTTATAAATAATTATCCAGATTCAAAAGTGCTTACATTTGTAAGAACTAAAGTGCGTGCTGAACGAGTTATGAAAGCTCTTAATAGAGTTGGAATAAAAAGTGAAACAATACATGGTGAAAAAGAACAAAGTGATCGAATTGAAGTTCTAAATAAATTCAAGACTGGCATAACCAATGTATTGATAGCTACAGATGTTAGCTCAAGAGGCATTGATATTCCGGGTGTTGATTATGTAATAAACTACGATATGCCTGAACAGGTCGAAAACTATGTTCATCGGGTTGGAAGAACTGGAAGAGGTTCAGAAAAAGGACAAGCTGTTTCATTTTGCAGCAAAGGAGAAAAGACCCTTCTGGAAGACATCGAAAATTACCTAGAAAAACCCATTGGTACTCTTGATATAAGTAAATCTGATTATTTAGAAACCCTTGAAATATCAAACGAGTCTCACTCAGATTGGAAAACATTAATAAGGGAAAATGAGGAAATGATCTCGAAAAAGAAAAAGAAAAAAAAGAAAAAATAGCTACTCTTCCACTCTTATCTCATATGTTACTTCAGCGGCCTTACCAAGCATTGCGTTAACACCACAATACCTTTCCTGAGATAGATTAATTGCTTTTTCTAACTTAGAATAAGGCAAATCTTTGCCCTTAAAAGAATACACCAAATGAATCTTATCATAATATTTAGGGTGCTCCTCGGTGAGTTCACCTGTTACTTCCACATCAAAAGTATCTGGCACTATTCGCATTTTAGCTAAAATAGACACTACATCCATACCCGTGCAGCCACCTAATGAAACAAGCGACAGAGCTTTGGGGCGAGGTCCTGTATTCTTACCACCAACTTTCTCATCAGCATCCAACTTTATTTTAAAGTCATTAACTTCAGCTTCAAATGCCATTTCACCAGACCAAGAAACATTAACTTTATTGTTCATTCTATTTGAGTTAAATTTTTTGGCAAAAATACGGATTTCTATTTGGAATGATATCCAAATAATGATATGATAGAAAGACTAAATATAAGTTAGATATTATTTTTTTTGAGAAAACTCAATGTAATCTGGATAGCTGAAGTCTCTTCTAGCAACTTCTTGCGAAAAAGTAAAATAGGTAACCTCACCTTTGGCGCATAGTTCATCATTAGCATTTCTCAGCTCTACTTCCATATCAATTAGATTCCTTCTTTTCTTCTTCAAAAAGGCTTTTAGGGTAATTTTATCGTTAAGCATAGAAACTGGTTTTATATACTTTACATTCATAGTTGATGTTACGCCAGCTGTTTTAAATTTGATTTGTACATACCAAGAAGCAATCTCATCTATGAGAGTAGCCTGAATTCCTCCATGAAGCATATTATGATATCCCTGCATATAATTTATTGGCTTCCACTCACATATTATATCATCTCCATCCTCAAAGAACTCCATACGCAAACCATATTCATTATTAGGTGAACATGCATAGCAATTATACCCAGGATATTTTGGATAAGGATTTAATATCTTTTTCATTTTACCACCTCACCTTTCTTATACTTAATGGTTTCATTGAGCGTACCAGTTTCATCATAATAATACCATTTTCCTGTTCTCTCTCCATTTTTAAATGAACCTTTAAGTTTTAAATTTCCATTACTATAGAATTCTTTGGAGATACCAATGCTAACACCATCCTCATAATAACTCTCACTTCTAATACTATCGTTGGAATGAAATGTATATTGCAGGCCATCAAACTGTCCATTCTTATAGTTGTAATCTGCTATCAATACACCTTCTGTATTATACCATTTAGAATTACCATTTTTCTCTCCATGTAGATAGTTACTTTCTTCTTGAATTAGGCCTCGGTCATAGAATACAACTTTCTTGCCACTGAGTATACCATTGATATACTCTTCACTCAACTTAAGTTTACCACCAACTTTAAATATTATTTTTTTACCATTAAGTATGTCATTTGAGTATTCTGCTTGCTCCTCTATATACCCTCTCTTACTCAATTTAATATAAAGACCATTCTTTAATCCATGAGAATAATTTTCAATAATATGTATTTGTCCTGAATTAAAATAAGTTATCCAATTTCCATCCTTTAGCCCATTTATAAAATTACCCTTAACGTATAATTTACCCACCTTGGCATAAAATGGACCTTCAGATATACTATCCTCTGAAACATTTGATTCTTGGGAAATAGAATATGAAACTAAAAAACAATTTAGTATTAAAAGAGTGAGAATTTTTTTCATCATAACATAAACTGAATTATTGCAAAGGTATTTTAATAACCCAATAAAGTATCAATCATGTGCGTAAAAGGTAGTAATTGAATTGCTATAGTTCGATAATTATTATTCGCATTTTAGAACCACAATCAAAAATATTTCAATGGAAAGATACTCTCTAGATTACCTATGGATTACTGTTTGTTTACCAGCTAATAGTTGTACTAATTGATAACTTTAGGAGGCCATAAAAAAGAACAGGCCGGAAAAAAATTCCCGACCTGAATCAACCAAAACCAAAACTTTATAGAAATATATATTCTATTACTTTAGGTATTTCAATATACATGCCATAAATCATATATATCTATTTATCAGTTTATTAAAGATAGTACGATTGTGAAATTAGGTTAAAAATAGTTGTTTCCGGAGGTCTAGAAGACAAACTTATTATTGAATATCCAATATCGTAAAAGAAGGAGTCTTCAGAAACAAATTATATGCTATTAATTATACTCTGCTATTAAATCAAAGAAATCAGAACCGGTAACTTTTACGTTATAAAATTCTCCAATATTTATGTTACCATCATTTGATGTGACAATAACTTCATTATCGACTTCTGGGGAGTCGAACTCTGTTCTACCAATATAATTATCTCCCTCTTTTCTATCAATTAGAACTCTAATTTCTTTTCCAACAAATTGTTTATTCAAATTAAATGAAATTTCCTGCTGAAGCATCATTATCCTATCTCTACGCTCATCTTTAACATCCTCCGGCACATTATCAATTAAAGTGTGTGCATGGGTATTTTCTTCCGGTGAGTAAGTAAATACACCAAGTCTATCAAACTGAGATCTTTTTACAAAGTCAAATAATTCATTAAATTCTTCTTCAGTCTCTCCAGGATACCCAACTATAAGTGTTGATCTAAGTATAATACCTGGAACCTCCTCCTTAACTCGTGATATCAACTCCTCGGTTTTCTGACCTCCAAGACCACGCTTCATGGACCTTAGAATCCTACTGTTTATATGCTGAAGAGGCATATCCATATATTTGCAAACCTTGGGATTATCCCTTATTACTTTTAACAGGCCCTTGGGGAAGTTTGCCGGATAAGTGTAATGGAGCCTAATCCATTCAATTCCTTCAACCTGTGCCATTCTGTTTAAAAGATCTGGCAACTCTCGTTTACCATATAAATCAATTCCGTACCATGTTAAATCCTGAGCTATTAATATAATCTCTTTTACACCCTTTGCAGCTAATAACTCTACCTCATGAACAACTTCCTCTTTTGATTTCGAAACGTGTTTTCCTCGTATGAGAGGAATTGCACAGAAGGAGCAATTACGATTGCAACCTTCAGAAATTTTAACGTAAGCAAAATGTGCTGGGGTAGTAAGCAATCTTTCACCAATAAGATCTTTCTTATAATCAGTATCTAATTCATTTAATATCTCTGGAAGTTCGTTAACTCCAAAAAAACCATCCACATCTTCAATTTCATTTTTCAATTCCTGTTTATACCTCTCTGATAAACATCCTGTTACAATTACTTTCTTTGTTGTTCCCTCTTGCTTCGCTTTAACAGCTCTTAAAATTGTATCTATGGATTCTTCTTTAGCATCATGGATAAAACCACATGTGTTGATTACAACCACATCAGCATCTTCATTGGAATCATGTAGAATTTTATAATTGTTTTGTAATTGCCCCATCATAACTTCTGAGTCCACAAGGTTTTTTGAGCAGCCAAGAGTTACAATATTTATTTTTTGTTTCATATAAAATCTTTAAAAAAATAGTGCAAATTAATGTGCACAAACTTAAATCGTAATATAAAATGCATTTCCATTAAATGAACGCTCTATAATATAAATATATATATCTTAAGAAAATAAGCTCGCAACAAACTCTTTGCGGTTAAAAACTTGAAGATCTTCCATTTTTTCGCCTACTCCAATGTACTTAACTGGAATCTTAAATTGATCAGAGATCCCAATAACAACACCTCCCTTTGCTGTTCCATCAAGTTTTGTTAGGGCAATTGCATTCACCTCAGTAGCAGAAATGAACTGGCGAGCTTGCTCAATGGCATTTTGACCTGTTGAAGCATCCAAAACTAAGAGAATTTCATGTGGTGCATCAGGAATAATCTTTTGCATAACACGACTGGTTTTACTCAACTCATTCATCAGGTTAACCTTGTTGTGCAATCGTCCAGCAGTATCAATTATTACAACATCTGTATCTTGAGATAATGCTGATTTTAATGTGTCAAAAGCTACTGATGCTGGATCGGCTCCCATTCCCTGGCTAACAATTGGAACATCAACCCGTTCTGCCCAAATTTTTAATTGATCCACAGCAGCTGCACGAAAAGTATCTGCTGCTCCCAAAAGAACATTCTTTCCGGCAGACTTAAAGTTATATGCTAGCTTACCTATGGTTGTTGTTTTTCCTACTCCATTTACACCAACAACCAATATTACATAAGGTTTAGAATCTTTTGGAAGGTCAAAATCTGAGCCATCGCCAGTATTATTTTCTAAAAGTAGGTTCTCTATTTCATCCCTGAGCAGTTCATTCAACTCATCAATTCCAAGGTATTTGTCTTTGGCAACTCTTTCTTCTATTCGTTGTATGATTTTTAAGGTTGTATTAACACCTACATCAGACATAACCAGTGCCTCCTCAAGGTTATCTAATACCTCATCATCAATCTTAGATTTACCAATAACAGCCTTTGAAAGCTTATTAAAAACATTAGTACGGGTCTTTTCAAGTCCCTTGTCAAGTTCGACTTTTTGTTGTTTTTTGGAAAAAATGTTGAAAATACCCATTAATAATATGTTTTATTATGCTCCAAAAATAAGATAAATTAAAATTAGAGGAAACAACAAAAGGCTCCCTCCTACACTGCAGGAAAAAGCCTTTTCAGTAAAATTGGTAAATCTAAAACAAACTAATTATTACCAAAATATCCTTTAACCTTATCGGTAGGAATAATATCTTCTCTAAATGTGTAAGCACCAGACTTAGCTGATTTACTCATTTTTATCACTTTAGCAAAATCCTTTCCTGAGGATTGTAATGATGCAACAACTTTCTTAGCCATGGTATACGTTATTTAATTTCTCTGTGAACAGTCATTTTCTTAAGAATCGGATTGTATTTTTTCAACTCGAGTCGTTCGGGTGTATTTTTCTTATTTTTCATAGTAATATACCTTGATGTACCAGGCATTCCACTTTCCTTATGCTCTGTACACTCAAGTATTACTTGTATTCTTGCGTCCTTATTCTTTTTGGCCATTTCTATTCTCGCTTTAAAATTCGGTGCGCAAAAATACCAACAATATTTATAACATCCAAACTAAAAATGAATAATTTTATATATTCATAATGGCTTGAAGATAAGGCTTTATGCCTGCAAAAAAGAACTCCACAGCTATTACCATAACTATAAGTCCCATTAGCTTCATCATTATTTTATTTCCTTTCTCGCCCAATAATTTGGTAATGCCAACAGCACCAATTAATACTAGCATTAAAACAATCGATACTAATAAGATTGAACCAAGAACCAATGTAGAGTCCGTAATACTCTTACTTTCACCCATTAATATAATTGCATTGGTAATTGCACCAGGACCTGCTATCATAGGAATACCAAGGGGAGTAATGGAAATATCATCAACATATTTATCAACTTCCTCAGCTGTTATTTTGATGGGACTTAATCGTGCATTTAACATATCATAACCCATTATAAAAAATAATACTCCTCCCACAACTTGCAAACCAGATACAGATATGCCAAAGAACGTAAATAAATATTCTCCCAAGAATGCAAACAATAACAATACTAACGTAGCTGTTACTGTTGCTTTAATTGCAGTTTTTCTCCTTTCCTTTTTTGATAATTCTGATGTCATACTGAGAAAAACTGGCATTATCCCCATGGGATTCATCAGTGTAAAGAAAGATGTAAAGTATAGTAATATTGTTGTGAATGTATCCATTAAATGAGTTTACATAAAGTTTATAGCGTGGATATCTTATTATCCACCATCTCTATTATATCATCTCTTAATATTTTTGCTGTTTCGGCAACTTTCAGACCTCTGTTTAGTAGGTCATCAGTAAATGTTTTATCATTAATACCTGAAGCATTAATCTTAACATTTAAATAAGCTCCCTCAATAGCTGTTAATGCACAAAGTGCGCCAACTCCAGCGTCTGATACAGAATTAGGATTTCCTATATCTGCCATAGCTTTCATAACCTCCATGGACTGCAGAGATGTTTCCATTACCTTAAAAGGAATCTCCATGGCATATTTTGAAGCAGTCTCAATGGCATTGATTCTTATCTCTTTCTCTGATTCAGTATTCTTTGGTAAACCAAATGCATCCATTATATTATTGAAGGAGTTTGTATCCTCATCAACATAATAAAGCAACATATCCTTGAATTGCTGACCTTTGACAGCCCAATCGGAGAACTCTTCCCATCTAGCATCCCAACCACGTTTATGCGAGCTTAGGTTAGCTACCATTGTTCCCAATGATACGCCAAGAGCACCAACATATGCAGATATGGATCCTCCTCCAGGAGCAGGAGATTCACTTGCAGTTTCATTTGCAAAATCTGTTAGGCTCATGTCAACTAGCTTATGGGTTCCATTATCATCTAGCATAAACTCAATTATTTTTTCTTTGGGATTGAACTCGCTTAGATCATCAAGCCCCATTGATTTAATTGCTATTCTGACCAATTCATTATTATCAACACCAACCGAGCGCTTTTGTTTTCTCAAAAAATATCTACCTGCCTCGAGCATTGCTTCAAGAGGAACAAGACCAACAAGTTCTGAACCTGTAACACGGATACCCCTTGCTTCAGCTTTTTTCCATACCTCGTCGTATGCTATATGAACAGGAGTTATACTAATATTAGTTAAATTCATTGAAATCTGAGCTACATCATACTCATCAATAAACCAACCTATTGCCTTTACTTCCTTTAAAGAGCCTGGTATCATAATAGGTTTCCCTTGTTTATCATTAACTATTTTACCTGTTAACGGATTACCATCTCGCTTTACTCTACCTCTCTCTCTAACATCAAATGCTATCGCGTTAGCACGTCTTGTTGATGTTGTATTAAGGTTAACATTAAACGCAACCAGAAAATCTCTTGCACCAACTGCTGTTACACCAGTTCGCTTTATACTCTCATTGTAGTGGTCAGGGCCAAAATCTGGTTTCCATTCTGGGTTAGAAAGCTTTTCTTTAAGGCCTTCATACTCTCCAGAGCGACAATTTGCTAAATTTTGACGCTTTGTTTCAAAGGCTGCATTCTCATAACAATATATTGGTATAAGAAGCTCCTTACCAATCTTATCTCCAAGTTTTCTTGCATACTCCACTGTTTCTTCCATCGTAATGTTTGAAATGGGAACCAAAGGACAAACATCCGTTGCTCCAAATCTGGGATGTTCCCCTTTTTGATTACTCATGTCAATTAACTCAGAAGCTTTTTTTACTGCAGCAAATGCCGCTTGCAAGACCTCGTCAGGTGTTCCAACCATTGTTACTACTGTTCGGTTAGTTGCAGCACCTGGATCAACATCCAATAACTTAACTCCTTCTACTCTCTCTATCTCGTCAGTAATCTGTTTTATGATGGCCATATCACGACCTTCACTAAAGTTAGGAACACATTCAATAAGTTGCTTCATATCTGTTTCAATTATACATTTAACGGAAGTGCAAAAATAGGAAATAAGAATAAGATAAATTGTGTGTCAAGAAAGATTGTAGAGATTTAATAATCAAAATAAATATTTTTAAATTTTGTTAATTATTATGGTTTTATCAATTCTTAGTATAGTTTAGCTCATAAATTAATTGAATATGATCTGGAAATATCTCACAATTATATTAGCCATAATATTTCTCTCAAAGTATATGGTGAGCCAAACAAACAATAATATACCATATGAGGGTAATCAAACACCTGAGTATATTAATGGAGTTATAATTGATATTGAAACTGGCAACCCTCTACCATATGCTAATATCTTCGTCAAAACAAAGAATATAGGTGTTGTAAGCAATGAAAAAGGTCAATTCTCTATTAACAAGGAATTTGTTGATGAAACAGACACATTAAGGTTCCAGTATATTGGATATATCACTAAAAATATTTGCATTAAAAATATTGATAGTAATAACTATGTTGGTTTACAAGAAAAAATAATCAACCTAAGTGAATTATTAATTTTTAGTAGCCCTCCAAATCCAAAAGAAATAGTAAAAAAGGTACTTGAAAACAAAGATGTGAATTACCCCGAGATCACAAGTAAAAAAATGGCTTTTTTAAGAGATCGTTATGACATGAATATTGACAAGATAGATCTCAATTATAAAAAGAGTTCAATACCAGATATCGATGATGATATGGTTGAGTTAATAGAAGAAAAAATTCCAAAATATTCAACATCATATACTGATTTTCTGGGGAATATCTATTTCACACATATCCAGAATGACTCATCTATGATTAAAATTGAACCCATAAAAACAGTGTCCCTGAAGGAAGATGACATAGATGAGATAGATCGGTTAGAATCTATATTTATTCAAATGTTTGAGAATACAAAGGAAGATGAGTACTGGAAAATCAAAACCGGAATACTGAGCACAAAGGTAGATCTGGAAGATAATTCAGTTAATGATACAATTGCAGACTCTATATCTGATAATTATAGAAAACTTAAATATTTCAACTATAGGCTTTCCTATTATCTAAAGTTTAGTTCATTTGAGAATACTAAACAATGGGAATTTCTGCATAAAACAAGTAAATATAGATATGAACTGGTTGGTGGCACAAGTGTAAATCAAGAAGACGTATACATAATCGACTTTACACCAAAAGATGATGGTATGTATATTGGCAGACTGTATATTTCAACAAATACTTATGCGTTAATAAGAGCCGATTATGAGTATGCTCCTGAACAGCTTGGAAGAGATATTCAATTATTTGGAATAGGTTATACGGAAACTCAGTTTAGCGGGTCTATCTATTTCGAAAAAATAGATTCAACTTATTTCTTAAAATATTTTTCCAACAGAAAAGGTTCGGTAGCAAGCATAGAAAGGAGTTTTTCACTACTCAAAAAAAGAGAGAGGTTTCTTTTTGACAAAAAAGTAAATGAAATTAAAATAGGAATGGACTTATTCGTAAACAATGAAGAGTCTGTTGAGTTATTAATATTAGATAATGAGTTAATAGGTCAAGAAAGTTATTCAGCATTTGAACAAGATGAATTTATGGAAATAATTTATGTTGATCAATTTGATGACAAACTATGGAAATCTTATTCAATAATTGAACCCACCAAGCAAATGAAGAATTACAAGAAACAAGAGGAGAGTTTTGGTAATTAAGATTATGCCAGTAATTTACTAGCAAAATGATAGCAATTTTATTTTAAAGGTTTCTCGTGCCCAAGAATTGTTTTGCGTTTTCCACTAACAATATATTTTTTTCTAACAGGTTGATGCTTTGATGAAACGGGATCATAGGATGTAGCACCCCTCTTAGGATCAGCTGAATAATTAAAGCCACGACTTTTTTTAGAGCAAGAGCTGCTTGACATTGCAAATGAGAAAAACAATAGAATCGTTGCAACTTTAATTAGAGACTTCATGGTCAAACATTAGTTAAATTATCTTCGGTCAAATATACATATTTAACTAACAAATCAAAAAATGTTCATAAAAGGACTTTTAAGTTTAATGAAAAATTCAGCAGCAACCCGCATTTATTATCTCTCACTATTTGACTACCATTGATATATGAATTAAATAATTATTAAGAGATATTTTTTAATATTACACTAAACAGATATTGTTAATTACATTGTTAATAATGTTCTAAGCAGATATGAAAATATGATTTCTAAAATTGATTATTTTTGCCACTAATCAGGGTGTCAATTCCATCTGACCTGATGGATGACTTAATGGGGAAATAGGTGTAAATCCTGTACAGTTCCCGCTGCTGTGAAACTCTTAATAGCTTTTGAAACCCGGTCACTGTTAGTATATTCTAATGGGAAGGCCTCGAAAGTGAGTTGAGTCAGAAGACCTGCCATGATTAGTATATTCAAAGCTTTCGGGATAAAAGTAGAGTGTTGTTCTTACTATACAATATGAGTTTCCTGTAAGTTTTGAGGTAATTAATTAAACCTTAAAACTTTTATTATGAAAATAAATTACATTCTTAAACTTGTGTTGATATTCTTCATATCAACCAACATTAATGCCCAAAACTGGTATCTTAATCAAGTTTTGATTGGATCTGGTGGAGTTTTTGGTGATCTTGATAATCATGTTACAATTTCATCCTATGACACTGACAGTGATATTACAAGCACTTTTGGATCCATACTTACTCAGAGTATTCAAGATATAATTATAGTTGATAATTATGCCTTTATTGCGGCTCAAGATTCAATTGCTAAATATGATATTGATAGCTATGAAAGACTATCCATAACAGGCGCCATAGGTGTCAACAAATTACACGTCGCAAATGATAAATTAGTGGCATCATTTCAATACCCTGAAATTGACAATTTTATAAAAATATATGATGCTGACAACTTGGATCTCATATCTTCAATATCAGAAGTGTCAGGAGAGTCTGCAGGGCTCACTTCCATTGATAATTTTATATACGCAGCAGTGAATGGAGGATGGGCAGGTACCGTGGGTAAAATTGCCATAATAGATATTCAAGATTTATCATTTATTCAAGAAGTTAACCTTGATTCACTTGGTAAGGGCATCAAGGACTTGTTTGTTCATGACAATCAGGTAGTGTCAGTAAATGCATCACCATGGGGAGGAACAACCGGACACATTTCCGTTATTGACCAATATGGTAGTACAAGCAATTCTTATATGATACCTGCAACAATAGGCTCATTAGTGGGCATAAAAAATAATATGATTTACACTGTTATGAATAATGGTATTGGTTCAATTGATATGGAAACCATGACGATAGTGGATGAATCCGTTATAGATCAGCCTCCACTTACAATATCATGTGCAAAACTGGACACCTTAAACAACCAGTTTTACGTCTCAACTACTGATTATTCTTCAATGGGAGAAGGAACAATTTTTGATTTAAATGGGTTTCAGATCGGCAGCTACACTGCTGGAATTTCTCCAGATGCAATGGCATTAGACTACAGGGATAATTCAAACATTAATGAAGCAGAATTATATTTAACCAACATATATCCTAATCCTGCTTCTTCTAAAATTAATGTGCAAACACAAATTGATGATGTTAAATCGGTAATTGTAGTTGATAATTTGGGACGTATTATTTATGAAAACTCAGGGTCAAACTACAGAAATTTAATCTCAATTGATATTTCATCATTTAACTCTGGAATATATACATTACGATTAACCAACAATGTTGGGGTTAGTTCATCTAAGTTTATCAAGCAATAGTTTACACAGCAAGCTAAATTATATGAAGATAAGATTTAAATATTTAACAGTTACTCTATTTATGTTACTTTCATTTACTATTAACATAATAGCTCAGTTTGCTCCACCCGCATATAAAGATGGGTCAACTGCAATAAATGCAGATAGTAGCATTTTTATTGATTGGGCATCAGATTGCATATTGGAAAGAGGACCTGTTGATATTTCAAACCTGTCATATGGATTAGCTAGCCATGGTGATGAATCAAGTGGAATTGGAAAGGCTGACAACAATGTTGTTAGCCTTGGTGACAATGGGATAGCCATATTAAGCTTTAGCACTCCATTAGCTAACGGAGATGGATGGGATTTCGCTGTTTTTGAGAATTCTTTTTCTGATAGTTTCCTTGAGTTAGCTTTTGTGGAAGTTAGCTCAAATGGAATTGATTTTTACCGATTTCCTTCCACATCATTAACCCAGGATTCAACTCAAGTTGGAGCGTTTGGGGAGGTCAATGCAATTAAAATCGATAATCTCGCAGGTAAGTACAGAATGGGTTTTGGTGTTCCTTTTGATTTAAGTGATTTGGAATACGAAGTCAATTTAAATATTAATAGCATCACTAAAATTAAAATAGTTGATGTTGTAGGGAGTCTAAATCCAAACTATTTAAATCATGACTCGCATGGCAACATAATTAATGATCCATGGCCCACACCGTTTGAATCATCTGGATTTGACCTTGATGCAATTGGAGTTATTAATAACATTATGAATACAACTAATTTAGATGAATTCATTGAGGTAGATAACATTATCTCTTATCCCAATCCTGCCACTAACATCTTACATCTCAACATAGAGGCAAATTATGATTATATAAACTTCATAAATATTCAAGGGCAATTATCTAAAACCATCCCATCCGGTTCCGGGCTAACAATTGATATCTCAGATTTAGCTAGGGGATATTACATCATTGAAGTAAAATATTTCAATAAGATAAGCAAAGGTAGGGTCATAAAAACAATTTGGTGAGGCTAAACAAGAAATACATATTAGCAATTATAAGTATTCTGATAAACATCAGTATTTACTGCCAACCTGTTTATGACACCATTCAACTATCTGAATTTGAAATAGTTTCAAACAATAAAGATCTTGGGTTACCTTTAAATATTACATCCATTGATTCAATCTATAGAAATGATATAAACCTGCAAAGCGTCGGTGAATTACTAGCTCTTTACACTCCAGTGTTTGTAAAATCATATGGACGTGGGTCAGTATCAACTGTATCTTTCAGAGGTACAGGCTCACGTCACACAAAGGTAGTTTGGGAAGGTTTTGATATTAACTCACCAATGCTTGGTCAGACAGATTTTTCTACAATTCCCATCTCAATTTTTGATGATATAGAACTTAGTTATGGTGGAAGTTCGTTGTCTGAAATTGGGGGTGCTCTTGGGGGTAGTATAAATTTAAATACCTCTTGCAATCTAGACACAGAAAACCAGGTTTCTATTTCTCAATCCATAGGTAGCTTTAATACATTTATGACAGCTGCAGAATTGAGAATATCAACAAATAAACTTGGCTCCAAAACTCATATTATCCAACAGTCTTCACTTAACGATTTTACCTATTATAACAATGCAATTTTACCCTACGGTAAAACAATGAAACAGGGAAATGCTGATTTCAAAAATCGTGGATTTACACAACAATTAGACTATCGTATCAACCAAAACCAAACCATAAGTCTAATTACTTGGAACCAGTGGAATAATAGAGATATACCAGCAATTATGACCAACATAGAGAAAGGTGGTCAACAAAATGAATGGCAGAAAGGTTTCTTCTCTAGATCGATAGCCAGCTGGGATCTAAATTCTGGGGCCACTCATCTAAGTGGAAAAGTTGCATATTTTTATGAGGACATGAACTATTTTCTGCAAACCACAGATACCATTGGAAGCCCTATTTCTACAATTGACTCAAAAAATAATGTTCAAAGCCTATCACTTTCAGCAGATATAAAAACATCCATTAGCTCAAGTCTACAACTAAAAGGTAGCTTAAAATATATCAACCAGATTGTTAACAGTAATAATTATTATGATTTAAAGATTAGAAATATTGCAAGTGGATTATTGGGGATTGAATCAACATTAAGCGCAAAATTTAGGTCAGAAGTTCTTGTAAGAGTAGAGGTTGTAGATGGAAAGGTAAACCCTATCATGCCAATGATTGGTATCAGCTTTAAGCCATTGGATAATAGTGATTTGTTTTTTAGAGTGAATATTTCTAGAAATTATAATCTACCCTCACTAAATGATATGTATTGGTATCCTGGAGGAAATGATTCCTTGAATCCGGAACAAAGTATCGAGAGCGAATTTAGCATGGAATATGTTAAAGTTATCAAAGGCAATCATAAACTAACATTACGTAATACCTTATACTATGCAAATGTTAGCAATTGGATTATGTGGCAACCTGGTGATTATAGGTATTGGACGCCATCCAATATCGACAATGTTATTTCAAAAGGTTTAGAACTATCATTTAAAGCCTCAGGAACTGTGAATAACATACAATACAATTTGCTTATTGAATATGCATACACCAAAGCAACAAAAGACGATATTTCGGGGAGTACGCAACTAATGTATGTGCCTTTGAATACATTCAATTCATTCGCTAGAATTGGATTTAAAGGATATTATTTTAATTGGGGAATACATTTAACAGGAAAAAGAAGCACTTGCATGAGTGAAAATAAGAATTACTCAGCTGAGTTGCCTGCCTACACTCTTCATAACATATCCCTTGGAAAAAGAGGTACTTTAAACAAAGCAATCTTTGATGTAAAAATTAGAGTTTATAACATCTTCAATAAGGATTATCAATCAATACTTTGGCGAGCTATGCCTCGACGTAATTTCGAATTATGTGTAGGATTAAAAATATAATGAAAAAGACTAGGATAATCATAGTGGTAAGTTTGTTAATGTCAATTTTAGCATGCGAAAAGGAAAACCACTCAGACACATCTGAAAATTCATTTGACTCTGGTGGAGTCTTCATACTAAATGAAGGTAATTATTCGTCAGCAAACTCATCTCTTTCCTATTACAATCCAGAAACAGACATGGTTGATAATAATGTATTTCACAAAATAAATAATGTGCCACTTGGCGATGTTGCTCAGAGTATTTGCCTGCATAACGAAATTGCATTAATAACAGTTAATAATTCTGGCATATTATATTCAATAAAAGTTGAAGATGCGCAATTTCAAAATAAAATCAATGGTTTAATATCTCCACGATATATACTTCCAATAAATGAAACAAAAGCATATGTAACCGATTTTATGTCTCATGAAATTATTGTAATTAACCTTAAAACCTTTGAAATAGAAGGATCCATATATGTGGGAAAAACCACTGAGAATATAATTATGCATAATGGCATAGTATACACAGCAAATTGGTCGGCATATAATCAGACTACATCCAATAACACTATTATGGTGATTAATCCCGGAACGAATGAGGTGATTGACTCAATAATTGTTGGTATAGAGCCCGGGGCAATGGTAATAGACAATAACAACTATTTATGGGTACTTTGTAGCGGTGGATATATGAACGAGGAAAGACCAAGTTTATGGAAAATAAATACTTCAAATAAGAAATCAGAAGAAACACTACTTTTTAACGATATAAATTCAAACCCGACCAACCTTTGTATTAATTATGAAGGTGATTCTTTATATTTCTTAGACGATGGAGTGTATACAATGTCTGTAAACGACTCACATCTACCTCAAACACCATTGATAGAATCCAACGAAAAAACATTCTACTGTATGTCTGTAAACACAAATGGAGATATTTATTTGGGTGATGCCCGAGACTACAACCGAAATGGAGACGTATACAGGTATAATATAAATGGAAAAATAATTTCAAAATTTGAGGTTGGAATCATACCTGGTGATATTGTTTTTATAGATTAAATACCTGTTTAGGAATTCACGGTAACAATATGTCCATTTAATATAACAGTTTCAACCTTATTTGTTCCATAATAATATGGTAGGTATTCAACCGTGGGTATCTCTTTTGTGATTATAAGGTTAGCTTTTTTTCCAATCGCAATACTTCCTAGTTGGTCACTAACTCCCATTGCATAAGCAGAATTAATTGTAGCTGCATTAATGGCCTCCTCTGGTAACATTTTGTATAATATGCTAGCCATGGATATTATCAGTTGCATATTACCCGATGGAGAAGAACCAGGATTAAAATCCGTTGCAAGAGCAATGGGAAGTCCAGCATCCATCATCTCCCTAACAGGGGCATACTTCATACCCAGAAAAAAGGCAGCACCGGGTAAAACCGTTGGCATTGTATCGGAATTTATCAATGCTTTTATCTCATCATCACCAGTAAATTCAAGGTGATCTACACTTAGAGCCCCATGCTTTACTCCCGCTTGTATTCCTCCCGAATAATCCAATTCATTGGCATGAATTTTACCCCTTATACCATATCTTACTCCTGCTTCCAGAATTCGTTCGGTATCCTTCACCGTGAAGAAGCCCTTATCACAAAAAACATCTATATAATCGGCAAGATTTTGTTCTGCTACAATAGGTAACATTTCATTTATCACCATATCAACATACTTTTCTTGATTGCCTCTATATTCCATTGGTATTGAATGGGCGCCTAAGAAAGTAGCCTTTATTGTTAAAGGAGATTTTTCCTTGAGCTGTTTTATCACTCTTAGCATTTTTATCTCCGAGTCCAACGTTAATCCGTAGCCACTTTTTATTTCTACTGCACCGGTACCATAGCTAATTATTTCATCTAATCTCTCCATGGCACTGTCAATAAGTTCCTCCTCTGAGGCTTCCTGCATAAGTCTAGCACTATTTAATATACCACCCCCTCTTTCGGCAATTTCCTCATAGGACAACCCTTTTATCTTATCAATATACTCAATCTCCCTTGAGGCTGGAAAAACCAAATGAGTATGAGAATCTACAAAAGTAGGTAACACCATTTTCCCTGTAGAATCGATTATATCCATTTTCGATGTTGTTGATTTTAATTCAGATAGCCTTTCTGAATCCATACTCCCAAAATCCTCAATAATGCCATCCTTAACAAACACAAAGGCATTTCTAATTGTCTTAATGTTTCGCATATCATGCCCTGAAACATATTTTACAGGATTGTCCTCAACCTGAATCAACTCTTTTATGTTCTCTATTAAAAACTTCATCGATGTATTTGTTTATTCCAAAATATAGCGTTTGGATAATATTTAATAAATATTGCGTGTACAAATATATGTAATCAATTAAAAAGGATTATTATCCAAAAGCCTCATCTGGGATATTAAAGTGGGTAAAAAAAGTTAAAATGCATACAACCTTGTGAAACTATCTGGTGTCATATTATTGTTAAAATAATATACTTTATAAATAAAGTTTTATAAAAATTTAAAAATAAGTATATTTGTGCATTAATTTTTAAACAAACTAACTTGTATGAAATCAAAAACTCTACTAACCTTTGCATTATTCTTCGCTGTTTCAGCAAGTATAATCGCTAAAGATATCAGCCTATCAAAAGCCGAACAGATTGCCATTAATTTCTTTTTTGAAAAATCAAATCAATATGACAATGCTGTTGACTATTATGACCTAAACATCAAAGAATCTTACCTTGCAGAAAATGCATATTATGTGATAAACCTTGAAAATGGTTGGGTTATTGTTGCTGCAAATGATGCTATGACCCCTATTATTGGTTATAATTTTTCAGATAACTTTCCCAAGATAAATCATGATTTTGGAGCATTCGACAGTTGGATGCAGGATTATGTAGACCAAATTGATTTTGTAAGGGAAAATAATATTGAAGCAGACAATGAACTCCTCTCTCAATGGAGCTATTACAGCACATCAAATCCTCAAACACTCAACACCAGAGGAGGAAGAGATATTGACCCTCTTTTAACTGCTTTATGGAACCAAGATAATCCATACAACAGAATGTGTCCTGAAGATGAAGCTGGACCTGGTGGTCGTGTTTATGTTGGTTGTGTTTCCACAGCCATGTCTTTGATAATGCACTACTGGAGATACCCATTATCAGGTAGTGGTGAACATAGCTATTACAAATATCCCTATGGTACACTTTATGCCAATTTTGGTGAAGCTGAATATAATTGGGATGGAATGACAGATGTTATCAGTGATAAATATGTTTGGAAAATTGCCGAAATAGGTTTTCATGGTGCTGTTTCTGTAGATATGAATTTTGGACCTGACGGTTCAGGTGCCTATAGTCAGGATGTACCATATGCTTTGGCTACTTATTTTAATTTTCAAAATAACGTTCAGTACATCTCTAAAAACGGATATACAAACTCACAATGGGAGAGTATACTTCAACAGCATTTAGATGACTCTAAGCCTCTATACTATTCCGGTCAATCAACAGATGGTGGGCATGCTTTTGTATGCGATGGATACCAAGGTTCAAACTATTACCATTTTAATTTTGGATGGGGTGGATCTGCAAATGGCTATTATTCATTGCAGGATGTTAATGGATTTAACTCCTACCAAGGTGTGGTGAGAAACATTTATCCTGAGGATCCCAACTACCCATACATATCTGAGGGTGATAATGAACTTACAACTCCTGTAGGCTCTTTCACTGATGGTAGTGGGCCTGCCGAGGATTATCCAACAGGGATGGAAGTCTCATGGCTTATTAATCCACAGAATGCTCAAGATTCAGTAACCAGCCTAACACTTAGCTTCAGAGAATTTGATACATACTCAAGTGATAAAGTAAGAGTTTACGATGGTGGTGATGAGAATGCCGAATTAATTGGTGAATATAGTGGATCAACTGTACCAACTGATATTACTTCAACAGGTAATCAATTGTATGTAACATTTAGTTCAGTTGGTGAAGCACCAGGTTTTAAAATTGAGTATTCTTCAACTCTTCCATCATATTGCACATCTACTAGTATAACTGAACCACAGGGTACTCTTTCTGACGGTAGTGGAGGATTTTGGTACAATAATTTCACAAGTTGTGTTTTCAACCTTGCTCACCCAGAAGCAGTTAAATACCATTTGGATTTCACACAGTTTTCCACAGAGGAAGATCATGATATGGTTAAAGTTTACAATGGCGAGAATGCATCTCTAATAGGTGAGTTTAGCGGTTCTGATATCCCTGATCCAATCGAAGTTGAAACAAGCACAATTTTACTAATGTGGACAACTAATTCAACAGTTCGTGAAGACGGATGGTCACTTAACTATTCAGTTGATGGTGTTGGTGTTGAGGAAACAACTCTTGAGAATCTTAACATATATCCAAATCCTACAAATGGAATACTTAACATTAATTTTAACGCTGAAAAACAAGGCGATATGAATGTTAAACTAATTAGTATTTCTGGTCAGGTAATTTTTAATGAGGTTCTAACGGACTCTAACGGAAGCTACAATAGCACCTTTGATATAAGTAGTCAACCTAAAGGAGTATATCTGTTAAGTATAATAAGTGATAGTCAAAAGATTGACAGAAAAATTGTACTCAAGTAGTATAAGATAAATATATAATAGACATAAAAATAGGCGCTTATATTAAGCGCCTATTTTTTTTATAATCTGGATACTTCTCCTTGAACTTGTTCTAAAATATTTTGCAGCAAGTCCTCTTCACTTTTTCCATCCATACAATTCAATACTTTTTTCTGAAAACCATAGCAAGTCATATGTCTTATATCTAATTGACGACTAATCTCATATGACGATATGTCATAAACATTACATACCAAATAAGCAATCTCCATTGCACTGTTTATGGGTATCTTACACCTATGGAATATAGTATTAGCAGTTGCTGACTCAACCTTTTTACAACGAGTACACCTCCTTGAGTATGAACTTTTACCTCTACAGTAGTTGGTGCTATTGCACCTGATGCAAACAAATCCATTGTGCCATTTTTTCTCAGACAATAACTTTAATGCTGATTCCTGATCTGTAATTACTTTCTTAAAATTATTAGCAGCCAAAGATGCTTTTAAATTATTTAATTTGGTTTTATTCATTATTCTCTTAAATAAACTGACAAATTTCAAATCTGGAACAATAGTTGACGAAGGTAATAAAAGTGACACTAATGTGATATGTTATTTAGTATCTTTGGCGAGTTATTATTATGATTAATAACATTAAAATATTTAAACGATGAGAACATTAAGCTTTTTAGCTCTACTAACATTTTCTTTTGGAGTTCTTGGGTGTGGTAATATACAAGGAAATCATCCCGACAAGAAACCAAATATCAATGAAAAAACAACATCTGCTGATGGTGATATTCAACCCGAATATCTCACCTATGATACTTTTAGAGAAAAGGTATGGGATTTTGAAGCAAATCCACAAGAGTGGGTTTACAAAGGTGAAGTACCATGTGTGATTGATTTTTATGCTGACTGGTGTAAGCCGTGTAAGTTGGTTGAACCAATCATGAAAGAGTTATCAGAGGAATATGATGGAAAGGTTAAAATTTATAAAATAGATACGGATAAAGAAAAGAAACTTGCAGGCGTTTTTGGTATTCGCAGCATTCCATCAATTATGTTTGTGCCAATGAATGGAGATCCGTCCATGCAGGCAGGAGCATTGCCAAAATCAGAATATGTTAGAATAATTAATGAGATAGTTTTGAATAAAAAAAGTAATTAAAAAATGGAACATTTAAATAAAGAGAGGTTTCTAAAAGAAGTTTTTAACTACGAGGCAAATAAAGATTGGAAGTATGAAGGCAAAATACCTTGTATCATTGACTTTTATGCTGATTGGTGTCAACCTTGTAAAATAGTAGCTCCAATTTTAGAGGAACTCTCAAAAGAATATGAGGGTAAAATAAATATCTACAAGGTAAACACAGAAGAAGAGACAGAATTGGCTGCAGCTTTTGGAATACGAAGTATACCATCAATATTATTTTGTCCAAAAGAGGGGCAACCTCAGATGGCTCAGGGTGCTTTGCCAAAAGAGTCACTTAATCAAGCAATAAACGATGTTCTACTCAAATAGAAAACTACAATTTAATAATCTAGAAGCGGACCATATATGATCCGCTTTTTTTTATGCTATTTTTGCTTTACATGAGTTTTAATAGTAATCAAACATCAGAGCTAATATTATCAACAGCATATTTTCCAAATGTTGAATATTTTGCGTTAATAAACCTATTTGATGGTGTCATGATTGATGTTAATGAAACATTCCCAAAGCAAACATATAGAAACAGGTGCAGTATACTTACTGCAAATGGTCCACTAAACCTTGTACTGCCAGTATCAAAACCCAACGGAAACAAATCCCTAACTAAGGATGTAACTATTTTTGATAGGGAAAAGTGGCACCTTAATCATACTAGAGCAATATCATCTGCATATAGCACCTCCCCTTTTTATATTCATTATATTGATGAGTTTATAGGTATTTTTGATAATAAATGGGATAACCTCATTGACTTAAATACCGAGATAATCGAACGTATATTGACAATCCTTGAAATAAGTAAGAACATTAATTACACTGATAATTTCCTGCCAGTTGAAAACACACATAGTGATTTTAGGTTTGCCATAAGTCCAAAGGTTAAAAGTGATTTAACATCATTTGATGAATATACTCAGGTTTTCTCTGATAGGTATGCGTTCTTCCCAAACTTAAGTGTTTTGGATCTTATTTTTAATCTAGGCCCTAGAGCTAAGGATTATCTAGATAATGTCTCGAATAAAATATTAAATTCCTAATCTGGATAAGATATTCTTACATGATGGATATTCAATAGTTTCTTCTTTAAAACCTTCCTTGCAATGCTTATTTGTTGCATTGTAATGTTTGCATTTAAGAACTGTCCATGCTCCATCAATGAATTAAAAATATTATCCACTAAGTCATTAATTTTTTGTTCATCAGGTGCATTTAAACTTCTTGAAGCAGCTTCAACAGAATCTGCCATCATAACAACTGCTGTCTCTTTGGAAAAAGGTGGTGGGCCATGGTATGTAAACTCACTTTTATCCACTTCCATTCCAGGATTTTGCTTTTTCTCAAGTCTATAAAAGTATTCTACTCTTCTAGTGCCATGGTGTGTTCGGATGAAATCAATTATTTGTTCAGGAAGCCTTGCTTTTCTTGCCATTTCAATTCCACCCAAAACATGTCCTATTATAATCTTTGCACTCTCCTCATAAGTGATTTCATCATGAGGGTTATATCCTGCAACCTGATTTTCCACGAAATATAATGGATTTTTCATTTTTCCAATATCATGGTAGAGAGCTCCAGTTCTTGCGAGAAGTGCATCCCCTCCTATCTCATAAAGCACCTCTGAGGCCAAATTTGCAACCTGGAGAGAGTGCTGAAATGTTCCGGGTGCTTTAATACTTAATTCACGTAACAACGTATTATTTGTATTTGATAATTCAAGCATTGTTAGTTGAGTAATAATCTCAAAAGTTTTTTCATAAATAAATATAATTGGAAATGCTAAAAGAATCAATACGGAACTGCCGGCATAATTACCAATAACTCTCCAAGAAAGACTTTCAAAGGACCCCTCTTGTATGAGGAGCATACTTATATATACAATTATGTATGTAATAAATACCATCAATGCAGCACGAAATAGATCTGATCTCTTACTAAGTTTTTGTACTGAATAGACTGCAATCAAGCCTACAATAGCTTCGGTGTAGAAGAACTCAAAACTATTAATAGCGTAAAACCCAAGCAGCATCAATGTTACAAGGTATACGAAAATTGCAACTCCTGCATCTAAAAATGCTGCAATTATTATTGCTAGCAATGCAAAGGGAACAATATATACCCACTCAGGGAATACAATAAAAATAAAGTCCGTTATGGCTACAAAAAATAATTGTGTGATTATTATTAGTACTGTATATTTAATTTGATCGTAAAAACTTTTACGATAAAATTTTATAAAGAGATATTGTACGAGAAATAGAAGTGTAACAAGAGAAACCATTCCTATTATCGTATAAATTCGTGAATCCGATGTATCTAGTTCTTTTTCATAATCATATTTTAAGGAAATCAAAGTTTGATATATATCGCTATTAACCAGCTCCCCTGTGGAAATAATTAGTTCTCCTTTTTGTACAAGCCCCCTGGTAGTTGATATCTTATTTATTAACTCATTTAGTTCAGATTCATTTTTACTATTATCATATATTATATTCTGAACCAAGGAGATCGATATAACATTTTGTAATAGTATACTATCTGGTGATTGTAACCCCTCTATTCTCTTTTGTGCATCTAAAGTGGCTGACCTTATATCATATAGTTGCCCTAGAGTTGTTTCGGCAACAACATTGCCGTGTATGAGTCTTAATTGGTAGAAAGGGTCTTTACCATCTATTACAGGATTATATTGTATTACACCTCTGCTTTCAAATTTCTTATAAATCTTCAATAGAAAGTTTACATATTTAGAAGAATCTGCCTGATCAAAGTTATTGGGCCTTAATTCCCATGCTGTATTAAAGTTTCTTATTAACTCTACTTCTCCTTCTGCAGAGATCTCATCATCGTATCTGAAATAAGGAATAAATGCTTTTGTAATCTGTCTGGTCTCATCATCGATCTCAGTAGTTGTTTTTAATGTTGCAAAATCAAATGGTGCGATTAAATCATCATGACTCCATGGTTTCCCAACCTGAAACTCATACTTAAATAAACTTTCTTTAGGGCTAACCCAAATAACTATCACAATGGCTAAGACATATATTAATACCTTTAGGATTTCGTAGTAATTATGTTGTATTTTTGAAAAAAGAGTATTCATTTGAGACATTTTGACTAAACAAAATTAATTAAAAGGATAAACAAACTAAATTTTTCTTCCAATGCAAGAATTTGGAGTATGCGAATTAAGTATGGTTCCTGTTAGAAAGCAACCATCAGAAACCAGTGAAATGGTAAATCAATTATTGTTTGGAGATTTAATTAAAGTATATGACTCTCAAAATAACTGGCTATTAATTCACACATATCATGATGACTATGAGGGTTGGATTGACAAAAACATGATTACCAATATCAACAAAACCGAGTTCAAAAGGTTAGCAAATGGTAAACCTTCTTTTGTAATAGAAGCATCCGCAAAAGCTGAATCAGAAACTAACACACAATTGAATATTCCAAGGGGAGGTAGGCTAACAGATGTTAATGATGGTAACTTTGAAATATCAGGAAATAGATATTCAATTGACAACAATTTATTCATACAAGCAGGTACGATATCATTAACTGATCTGGCAATGAGATATCTAGGGTCACCATATATGTGGGGTGGTCGTTCCCCATTTGGCATAGACTGCTCCGGACTTATTCAGATAATATTTAAAATGATAGATATGAACCTAAAACGCGATGCAAGCCAGCAAGCAGAGCAGGGCATTAATATTGACTTCATAAATGAATCCAAGGAAGGTGATCTTGCATTTTTTGATAACTCAGAGGGTAAAATTATTCATGTTGGAATCATACTAAAAGATAATAGGATATTACATGCGTCGGGGACAGTAAGAATTGACAAGCTTGATCACCATGGTATTTTTAATGATAGTCAAAATAAATATACTCACAACCTAAGAATTATTAAACGTATTCAATCCTGAATATTATATTTAGCAAAAGTATATGCTTACTAGCTGGTAAATATTGTAGTGGATAAAAATATATTAGATTACTACCAAAAAATCACTAGTCTTATTGTTAGCAAAACTCATACTACCTAGTGGCAAAACTATTTTTGACTACCTAAACAATTAGTTTACAGAATGCGAGAGATAATAGTATCTTTTCAGTTGAAATGTTAACAATTGTTAATAATTATTAATACATCCATAATCTAATTACCTATCATATTCCATATTTTAGCATCAATAAACTTTAAAAAAATAATATTGATAAACCAAAACTTTTTAAGCTTATGAAAAGATTAAATTTACTTTTAACAAGTATGGTGATAATACTTTTCACCACATTCACTTTTGCTCAAGGAACAATTACGGGAAAGGTAATTGATGCTTCTTACAGTGAATCCCTAATAGGTGCTACTGTAGTTCAGAAAGGCACAACCAATGGAACAGTTACTGACATTGATGGAATATTTTCTTTTTCCTTGCCTGCAGGTGATCAAACTCTTACAATTTCTTACGTTGGGTATAACGATCAAGACGTTAACGTTACAGTAACTTCTGGAGAGACTGTAAGCATTGGAAGAGTTAGGATGGAAGCTTCTTCTATTGCACTTGAAGGAGTGAACATTATTTCTGACAGAGCTAAGGAAAGAGAAACGCCTGTAGCTATTTCAAATGTATCTAAGGCAGAAATAGAAAGACAACTTGGTGGACAAGACTTGCCTATGATTATGAACAATACTCCTTCCGTTTATGCTACTCCTCAGGGTGGTGGTGCTGGAGATTCCCGTATAAATGTTCGTGGTTTTAATCAGAGGAATATTGCCATTATGATAAATGGTGTGCCCGTAAATGACATGGAAAATGGATGGGTTTACTGGTCAAACTGGGATGGTATAGCAGATGCAACTTCTTCAATTCAAATGCAGCGCGGTCTTAGTGCTATTAACCTTGCGACTCCATCTGTTGGAGGTACAATGAACATTATTACTAGCCCTGCTGAACAAGAAGCTAGTGCAAGTGGTAAATTTGAATATGGTTCAGGTAACTTTATGAAAGCAACGCTCAGCGCGCACACAGGCTTAATTGGCAACAAATTTGCAGCAAGCGTAAGTGCTGTGCGTAAAGTTGGAACAGGTGTTATAGATAAGACCTGGACAGACGCATGGGCATACTATATAGGAATGAGCCTTCAAGCAACAGAAAAGCATCGCTTTGAAGTATACGCAATGGGAGCTCCTCAGCGCCATGGTCAAAATCTTTACAAGCAAAATGTTGCAGCTTATAGCAATAAATTTGCAAAAGAGATTGGGGCAGACAGCGCAGCTGCTAATATAATGGAGTCGCCACAAGGCAGACTTTATAATGAAAACTGGAACGTTGTTAGGGAAAGTTATTCTGGGGAACAGAGTTGGAATGGCAAAACTCACAGCAGATACAATAGTGGATACCTGAATGAAAGAGAGAATTTTTATAATAAACCACTTGCAAATCTTAACTGGTTTGCTTTATGGAGTGACAAAATTTCTCAGTTCACCACTGTGTATTATTCCGGAGGTAAAGGTGGTGGAACAGGTACATATGGGAAGATACAGTACAATTATGATCAAGAACCAACCAGAATTGCAAATTGGAATGCTACTATCGACAGTAATCAGTCATCTACTTATTCAAGACAAGGTATAATAAGAAACTCTGTTAATAATCAGTGGACAGTTGGAGCTTTAACAAAAATCAAAATTAACTTCTCTGATAAGTTTAAAGGTCAGATCGGATTAGATTGGCGTACTGCAGAAATTGAACACTACCGTGAGGTAAGAGATCTTTTAGGACTACAATCATTTGATGATAGTTATACAAGGAATGACTTTGAAGACATGAGCACACGTAAACTAGGTGATAAAATTGCCTATTTCAATACAAACACTGTCGACTGGTTTGGTGCTTATATTCAAGGTGAATATTCTACTGGTAATTTCTCAGCTTATGGAACTGCTGGATATTCAATGATTAAGTATACATATAAAGATGGTTTTAGAGCTGCGAAAATGATCAATGACTCTACACCTGATGCTAATAGTGGAGAGTTCACATCAAATACAGATTGGATTAATGGGTATCAGTTAAAAGGTGGTTTAAACTATAATTTTAATGAGTCTTTTAGCGGTTTTGTAAATTTTGGCTATGTTAGTAAGGTTCCAATATTTGATGCTGCTATTGATGATGGAGATGGCACAGTTGCTGCAGATCCTGATAACGAAAAATTTACCTCATACGAGGCTGGTATTATTTATAACTCTTTTGATAATAAGCTTGATATTAAAGCTAATTTCTACTACACAACTTGGACTGACAGGACATTCACAAAGTTTGTTCGAATTACAGAAGACACAGATGGTATAGCATTTATTAGAGGTGTTGATCAGCGTCATATGGGTATTGAAGTAGAAGCAAACTACCGCGCAGCTAAATTTATAGGATTTGGAGGTGTTGCATCTATTGCAAACTGGCAATACACAAACAACGTGAATGCTATTACCAAAGTATATGATGGTGGCATTACAAGTGATACGACAAATCTGTATATTAAAGATCTTAAAGTTGGGGACGCCCCTCAGACTCAGTTAGCTCTTTGGACAAATATTTATCCATTAAAAGGTCTTGATTTACAGCTAATCTGGCGATATAATACTAATCATTATGCAGATTTTAACCCAACATCAAGGACTGATGAGAGTGATACCGAACAAAGTTGGAAGACTCCTTCATATTCAGTGTTTGATCTAAACATTAATTATTCACTACCACTTAAAGGACGTGTTGGAGTAGGTGTTTTTGGACATGTTTTCAATTTGTTCGATACTTTCTATGTTCAGGACGCAGTGGATAATAGCAGATACAATGGATATTACGGTCAAAACCTAAATCATGATGCCAATACAGCTGAAGTATTCTTAGGTTTACCAAGAACATTTAATGTTGGTGTAAGAATTACGTTTCACTAAGATTAAATTTTTATAAAAAAAAGCCTTCCAATATTTGGAGGGCTTTTTTTATTTTTACACTTCATAATAAATATTTGTACTTAATGAAATTTAAAGTACCATTGAGCATTACTCTGGTGGTAATTATTATGTTTTATGGATGTTACGACTTCCATAAAAATGATACGGAACAACCATACTTGATAGTATTATCTTTGGATGGATTTAGATGGGATTATCCTGAAAAGGCATACACAC